>JAABUJ010000558.1_pt1 | contig 71199 bp, 67 predicted proteins | sample 5559131 | NCBI WGS metagenome assembly JAABUJ01 (sample SAMN10711875, study PRJNA513366) | rock metagenome | isolation source: Antarctica rocks | place: Antarctica: Victoria Land, Mt New Zealand nord | collected 2016-01-07 | reverse complement strand
TAAAGATGCATTACAGTACACATTAAATTGAAGATAATAATTTACTTTAATTTAATAATAAAATTATACATCTTAATTTACAATCAGTCTCTAAACTAAAGAAAATTGTCAAAGATAGTAAAGCAAAAATATTTATTATAAAAGTTATGAAAGTTAAACTATTGAATTAAGTCAGTTTATTGTATTAAAACATCAGTATAACTTTATTTACTGAAATAACATCATCATTAAAATTAAATCTAACTTCATTCATCATAATGATGTTGTTATCTACATCAAATCTAGTAAACATAATGACATTATTATTTACATTAAATTTAACAACAAAGTTCATCTTAAACTTTTTTACTTAATCAACACTGTCATCAAAGTCAACACTTTAAGATTTAATTGCATTTAATATCACTGCTGCATCTACTGAAATGATTATATCATCATAAATAATAATTAACTTCAATGTCTTTATGTTACTTACTATACTTTATATATCTAAACAAAAGACAGACAAAACAGAACTTAATATTTTCTTAATAAATAAATAATGATTAATGTTGAGAAGCAGTGTTCTAGCTGCTTCTATGAAGCAGAGTAGAACTAGTATCAGAGACTGAGTGAAGACTCTGCTTACATTGACTGCAGTCAACATTCTTTCTACTTTTTCTGTAACTCTCTTGATCAAGACATGCTCATAGACAACATAATTTAGAGATTTCACTAAATGACATAGTATAGCATGAGTATTCATTTCTTTCAATAGATTATGAGCCTGAGTTAGCAAGAAGCTTCTCAGAGAAAGTGCATACTTCTAGTGTGACAGCAGCTAAGTATGTTGACTTTTGAGATTCACAAAAGATTCATAATAAATCTGGCTCTAGCAGAATCAGCACACTGATAACAGCTGTATACATTAATTATTGAGATTCACAGTCAATTCAGCTTTAGCAGTATCACTGATTATTGAGATTTATGATAAATTCAGCTTTAGCAGAATCAGCATTCTGCAGCAGCTGAGTATGTTTAGTTCAGAAGATTTATGAAGAATTAATCTCAATAAAAATCAGCATTCATAGTTGCTCAGAAAGCACTGTTCTTTGACAGCTTAATATAAGTTATTGAGATGAATAAGCACTACTGTCTCACAGAACAAGAGATACAAAAGCTTTCTATTTGTTTTACTTATATTATCTTCAATGCATATATTGTTATTTTACTTTATTCACTTCTTATACTACATGTCAACTATCATCATCATAAACTTCAACAACTTCTTTATAAAGTGACAATCTGTCTCAATTCTCACTCACAAGAACTGCAATCAATGATTTATTCTTATGAGAAAATAATTAATAAAAGAAGATCTATAAAATGTTATTAAAGTCTCAGCAGTCAATATGTTAGTCAGCAGATTCTTAGATTCATTTCTTCTCAGCAGTCTTGACTTTAAAAATCAGAAAATCAACACAAAGATCTTATATTGACTTACTATCTGCATAAACATAGATGATCAAGAATATTTGATGAACAAAATCAGCATAAAGAATGTTTAAGATATGTTAAAGTTCAAGTATAAAAAGAAGCTGCAGATGATCAAAAGATAATATTTGATGAAGTTTGTTGAATACAGAATGTCAAAGAATGTATTCATTAAAGAAGCATAAATTTATCTAAGCAAACTTAACAGAAAGATTGCTGCAACTCAGTTTGACATGATTAAATTGTTTAAATCAGAATGATGATTTTAGACACTGCTTTAAGCACTATTAATTAAGTATATTGTGATCTGCAATATCATTGATGTTCAGAACAATTCAGATGTCAAGAAAGATTTATAAAAGCTTTAGAAGAAAGAGACACAGCTTAAGACTGATGAGACTGTCATTGTCTTGTGAACAGACAAACAGAAAGAAGATTAATGTTTAATGAATTAGAATTGCAGTTCATTAAATTACTGCACAGTTAATATTAAGCAACATTATTACAGATCATTCAGCTTAAACAGTGATTATTCTTCTTATTGCTTTATTAAGTGCTTTCTTTGCAACAGCTTTCACTTCATTAAAGATTGCAAATTTCTTTCTGACATCAAGCAAGATACTTAAAAGAAGACAAGCAGATTGATTATGATCAAGTTGTATAGATTGACTGCAGTTAAGTTGTATCAGAAGTCAGTCTATAAAGAAAAAGAAAAGAGATACAGAGTCTTTAATATAAAAGTTAATGACAGTAATGATGATGACTTCTTTTCTGAATTTAAAGAGAAAAAGAAAATTAATAATGAAATTGCTGCTCTGTTTAAGAAGACTGTCAGTAAGATACTTAAATTTAAATAAGTTGCAGACTCTAAATTCTTCTCATACATAACTGATTAACTTTAACTCTTCAGTGATTTTCTTATATGAATGAGATGTCAATGAATTAAAGTTAAAAAAGAACATTTATACTCTCACTATTGTGAAGTAATCATTATGCAAGTCAGATCAGAAAATTCTGTAAGACTGAGTTCAACACTTTATGTGTCTGAACTTGAGATCAATCTTTTATTAAGAAAGCAGATGTGCAAAATGAAACTGCATAAAAGCTTTAATTAACACTGTCTTTAAATGTATAATAAGTACAGCAAAACTATAATAGAAGTATTAGAGCAAGATAAAGTCTATATAATTAAGTATATTGCAAAGAGTCTTAATGAATTTACTTTGATATCTGCAGTGCACACATCACATTCAGAGACTGTCTTTTCTGTTACTGCTTTAGATGCAAGCTTACATATTTAGATTCATGAACATAATCTCATGACTGACTTCTCAGATGTTGACACTGCATCATTAAATGAAAAGATCAAGACTTACAGACTTTGACATTGATGATTTGCTCATCTTAATTTTGCAAAGTTGCATGATCTTTACAAGATAACAATTCTTGAAAAGTCAATTCTCATCATTGAGAACAATAAGAATATGTGTAAGATTTGTGCTCTGATTAAGTTCATCAACAAGTGAGATCACACTGTAAGTGAAAAAAAGATTAACATTTTTGTTTTTGTCTTCATTGACATATATAGTTCATTATTCTTGTCATTTAATGAATATCAGTACTTTCTGAAGATAGTAGATAATCATTTTCAGAAGATGTAAACATTATTACTAAAGCAATATGATGAAGTCTTATAGACACTGCAAGAATGATGACTAAAGACTGAACTTCAGACTGATGCAAAGATTCTTGCTGTATAAAGTGACAATAAAACAGAGTTAAAGTTCACTTTAAATGATTGATGTAAGTCTCTTAACATTACACTGTAATACATAATGTTCTACATGTCAATTCAGAATAATGTTGTCAAAAGAGTCATCTGAATCACTGAGAACTCAGTGCACACTATGATCAAAGAGATACAACTGTTAATAAAGTTCTGAGTGCAGACAGCATAAATAGATGTTTATCTTTACAATTAAACAGCAACTGATTTCTTAATTAATGACAAACAAATAACTTCTGAGAAAGCTTTCACTGATGTGAAGTCATTCATCAATTATATCTGTATATAAGAATGCAAATGCTACAGCTACATTGATCTTAAGTTACTATCTGAAGGCAGATGTGACAAATTCATAAATTGAGAATAAGTAAGAGTCTTCATGAACTACATTGAGAAAATCACAAAGCAGTATCAGCTTTGAGCTTTAGATCTTAAGTGCATCATTAAGAATTACACTGTGAAGTTTGCTAAAAGTAAGAAGAAAGACACTGTTAATTTAAGACTGCAACAGCAGACATTAAATGTTCTTTTGAATAGAAGATCTATTGAACATTTATGAAAGAAGTTAATTATTATGAAGATCACAGCTTTAAATCAAACATTCACAACTTAAAACAGTAAGATGCAGCCTAACTTGATTACAGTTAAGACTGACAAGTCTTAAGATAAATAACATGAGATCAAGTTGACTGCAGTCAATCTAGATGAGTCATTAAATGAGAAGATCAACATTAATTAAGTTAAAACAGTGACACTTAAAGAAGTCAGAATCTTTCTGTGCATTGAGATCTTAAAATGAAAAAGAAACAACAACAATGACAATTAAGATGTGAATAAGTTCTTAATTAAAATATTAAAAGTTATGCTGACATTTATGACATTCTCTACAGACAAAGAAGATTCTGTAATTAGATCTGACATTTTGATGTTTGTCATCTATGTTAAAGCAGTGAGAGACTCAATCTGAAAAGAAATGTAAAAGAATGTTATTCATACAGAGCTGACAGTCTTGACAGTAAATGAAATATGAGAAGAGACTGTGTCATTAAGAAAAATTAATATTGTAATCAGTAAATAAATCTTTAAACTTAAGCTGAACATCAATAGATTCTTAAATAAGCTTAAGGTAAGACTTGTGACAAGAGACTTCTTATAGACATATAATGTTGACTATAAGAATATCTTTACTCTCACTGTTAAATTTAACATTCTGTGAGTCTTTCTAACTATTGTTGCACTCAAGAATCTAGAATGTCATCAAGTAAATATCAATAATGTCTTCATGAAATTCTTTTTAAAGAAAACAATCTATATAACATTTTCTTCTGAAGTCAATATCACATCTAATTATGTTCTGTGCATACTGTGCAGCCTTTATGATCTTAAGCAAGTCACACAGAATTGACATAAACAATGTATCATTAAACTGCTTAAGTTAAGTTTTCATTAAAGCAAGACTGATCTCTGTCTTCTTCTTCATAATATTAAAAGAATCATACTGCTTCTTTATGTAAACAATATTGTCATGACTTCAGCAAATCTATTATACATTCTTTGATTTAAGCAAGCTCTTATGAACATGTTTAAAGTCAAGAACTTAAGAAAGATACAGAAAATTCTTAACATTTAAGTTATATATAACTGTAAAATGAGAATCCTGCACCTAAATTAGACTCACTATGTGAATAAGATACTAAAGAATCTTTATATGCAATCTGATAAGCACAGAGTCATCAGCATTTTACTCAATAAATATAATATTCTTTGCTCTGTCAGCTCAACTGATCAAAGAATAAATCAAAGACAGTATTAATAGACAATTAAAAGTTTAATGTATGTGACAATTCATACTTAATTAAACATCATCTTTGCACTAAATTGATTAAGTCAATATCTCAGTGATTCTGCAGAGCATCATAAATATACATTTAAGAAACTATTGCAGTACATAAGATCAATCATTAATCTCAGCATCATGTATAGCTTTAATGAGAGTCAAGCAATGCTTAAATACTCTGACTTCAACTATGCTTTAGACAAGCAGAATCAGAAATTAATTTTAAAGTATGTCTACATGCTTAAAGATGAATCAGTGTTGTGAATAAGTTAAAAACAGAAGTTTGTCATCATCTTAATCACTGAGGCTGAATATATAATCATGTCAATGTGCACAAAGACTGAGATCTGGCTTAAATAGATATTAAGAGACATAAATATAAATAAATATCTTGAAGTCAATTTACACTGCATAAGTATTCAAAAGAATAAAGCTCATTAAGCTTCTTTACTTATTCAGCTCAGAAAAGACAATCAAGTTGTCTTAATCTTAATTAAGAATATATATATATATGAGCAGTTAAAGCACATCAATGTCTTTTATTACAATATTTATGATCTGTATAAGCACAATCAGATTCAGATAGACTTTATACTCAGTCAAGAGATGATTGCTGACAGACTTATTAAGTTTCTGTTTAAATAGATCTTTAAGCAGTTTATTAAATTCATAAAACTCATTATTAATGATTAATTAAACTCTTAAATGATTTGTTGAACTCTTAATGATGTGTTTAGTTATCTGATGTTTGTTGTCAGTGAGAGTCAATAGATACAGTCTCATTAAGTAAGAATGTTAAGAAGTGATGTTTTAGCTGCTTCTATAAAGTAAAGTAGAATTAGCATTAAAAACTAAGTGAAGACTCTGTTTACATTGATTGTAATCAACATTCTTTTTACTTCTTCTGTAACTTTCTTAATCAAGATGTGCCCATAGACAACATGATTTAGAGGTTTCACTAGATGGCATAGTATAGCATGAGTATTCATTTCTTTCAATAATTAATGAATTTATTCATTTTAAGATCAATTATAATATCAATTAAGTTACAATCTTTATTTACTGCAATTATTATCATCAATGTATCTCTTTTACAAATCATAATACAAAAATTACTTAATAACTTTACTCAACTAAATGTATGACTAAACAAATAAATGAAGATAATAATTAAAATATGAAGCTATATTGCTGAAATGAAGAATTACATTATTGTTTTAAAAGAAAAACTAAGCATTATTAAAAATTATGCAGTGAAAACTTAGAACATTTTTGCAAAAATAATTAATATATTAGATTTCATTGTTGAATATTTAAGAAAGAATGACAGAACAGTAGATGCAGATGTAATTAAGATGATAAAAGATGAGTAAATAATGCTGAATATAAAGAATGAAAGAATCTTGATGAAGTATAAGAGTAAGAATAAATAGATGAAGTAACATTAAAATGAATGAAGTAACATTAAAGATTGATATCTTTTTTGTAATCAGTAACTTATTATAATGTTGATGTCTTTCTTTCTTTTATATTAATTTATCATTATAATCTTTCATCATTTCTTTTCATTTAAACATTCAATCTTACTTTATTCATCATTATAAAAAATTACTTCTGTCTATCTATCATTATGATGTAATAGTTAGACAACTATATAGCTAAGACTTTTTACTTACTTAGTAAGACAGCTTTTTATCTCTTAACTTTATCTGATAGTAATACTTTTTAACTATTTTTATAAATAAATGATGTTTTTATCTTTCAAAGATTCTTAAACACTGCTGTAAAAAAATATTATTATATTAAATATTTCTTAAGTCTCTGAAGCTGCACTAAATAGAAATGTGATCTCAGACATAAAATTAAAAATTAATTAATTAATATAAATATTTTTTAATTAAATTTAAAGAAATGCAATTTAATTTATTATTGTCTCATAATTAATTTAAAAAATTATTTTTAACATTGCTGACTGATTAACAATAGTGAGTTTATTCATTATTATAGAAATAGAGTTAAGCTTTATATTAAGAGATTGTAAATAATTAAAGACATTAATTAATAAATTAATTTCAGTTTAGTTCAAATTACTGTTAAATATATTATAATAAAGAAAAATAGAACTTTTCTTCATATAATATAGTATAAAAATTTATCTCTTTATTCTGTAATCTCAATGTTAAAGTAGCAGTGAACACTGAAAAGAAAGTGAATATGTAATTTATATATTATTGTATTAAAACTTTTATGATTAAAATATAAATTAAATCAATTTAAATCAAAGCTTAAGTTTTAGAGTTGCTTAAAAGTATGTTTTAAATCTTTAATGCTATCAGATGTGAATCAGTTTATAGAAAGTTGTTTCTATTTGTTTACACTATGTAGAGTATATATAGGAAATGATGATTAAGATATAAATAGGGGTGCTTAGTAAGAGATGAGTAAGTAATGATATCACATGGGCAGGGATCATTGGTAGATACAGTAGGTGGACTGCCACACTTTCCCCTCCATATGAGTACGTGCCTGGCAAGAGTGCGTGGGGAAAGTTGTGTGATATGTCGTGCATCTGCATCTGCATCTGCATCTACCACTCACCCTACAGCTACGTATGCAAGGCAGCCAAATGCCACTATGTATCCAGGCAGTCTTGACCGATTCTTAGATGCTCAGTTGCAGATGTCGTCCTCTCCAACACCCGATATGAAATCATTAGTCCGAAAACGTCAAATGCACCCCTTTCTGTCTGCATCTCAGCACTTATGAAGTGCAACTGTACGCGGTCAAGCCAACTAGGCATGCAGTTGAAGGCTTTTCTGGGCTCCCAAGGGTCGACCGGTTATGAGCTGAAGCTCTATTTCCTCAGCCGAGCTCTTGAAAGCCTAAGGTAGGATGGAGGTGCGGTGAGTCAACCGAATGATACTCCAAGTCTATAGTCGATCTCACAGTACACCCATCCTCTAAACAACCATCCTAACTTTCAATTTGTCCCAACTGTCAATCTCATCCTTTTTGGCCAGGAACTCTGGCATGTCCCAAGTGCAACTGACGTACCTCCCCGCCAGCCAATCGCGCTTCTCTTGAGTCAGGTATACAATAGTATCTCCAGCCAGCTCAGGTGTATCAGTCAACGCTTTAGATTGTCAGTAATGGAGGCCGAGTGCGTAGTAAAGGTCTCCAATCAACTGACAGCTGTGCGTATAACTCGGCATACGTGCTCCCATCTCCGTCATTACACTACCTGGGTATACCGCGAACGCCAGAACCCCCCTCTTCGCCGTACTCGGACATGATAAACTCTGTAAACCGCAGAATTGCTATTTTGGACGTTTGATACGCACTTGCCCCGCGCCGCGTTGCATGTGCGCCGACGCTGGACAGGTTGACAATCTGCTTGTCACCGCCTTTCAGTAGCAGTGGTAGAAATGACCTGGTAACGAGATAGGGACCACGAATATTGACGGTCCACGTATACCACCACTCGTCCGGGTCGCTTTCCGTAATGGGCGTAAAGTTCTCGAGATAGCCACTATGAGTATGGTTACAATCTTCTCCCAACCATGGCAAATATATGATCATAACGTACGCATTGTTGCCCAGGATATCCAGTTTCCCGAACTCTTTCTCAATCTCTCCTTTGCTTGCACTCTCAATGCTGTCCCGGTCGCACGCATCGACCTTGACGCTCATGATCTTCGGTTCTTTCTTCCCTGCATCCCAAGCGGCTTTCTTAATGTCCCGCTCCAGTAATTTCAGATCTGAGCGCGCACCGATGGGCGATAGCGGAGGCGCCCGCTTTCGCATAAGAGATGGCGGTCGCCCGGCCTATCCCTTTCGAAGCTCCGGTTATGAAGACATATTTGTTGCTGAGATCTGATTTAGTGGCGGAGTCAATGGCCGTGTAGGTGTCACTCTGGACTGTCTTGGTAAAATTGAAGCCTTAAGAGTATCAATTAGCAAAGGCGCTTGCGCGGTCTGGATGAAGGACTCGTGTATACCATTGCTCATTAATTGCTCTCCCATGTCTGCGGGATATTGACGAAGGAAAAGAACACTGAGAGCAAATGCATCAGGCGTGGTGGGCCCACTGTAAACCATGGACAAGACACAATGTCGGGGACATGCCGTTAACTCCGGTGCAGGCCCACGTAAAAAGATAGCAGTATACCATCCACAGTCACAGTGAAGATGCACTGTGCGACCCATTATCAACGGTGACTGCGTTACCAGAAGACCTGGTGGAGGCTTATATCCTTGCTGGACGACAGCGGCGGTATGTAGGTGGTGGCTTTTCTCTCTGCTCCAATGTCTGCGACGGTTATTTATAGAACTGGGTATTGGCCCCCAAGGCGGATTCAGAGATCAATGCAAGCATATCCCGTCGATGTCTTTTCTCACTCATCTTTCTACGACATGATCCTTGAGATAGAACACATGTCTCAAAGATAAGCTGCGTTCTGCTTTTCGGTTGGCCATTGCTAGTGTTTTCATCATTCTGTTGAGTCTTCCATTGACAATTTATCATCGCTATCGAACTACTTCCACTCCGCGACGAACCTCCAACAGAACGCGGTATAGGATCCAAGCATCGGCAAGATATCGACGATTATGCAGAGCAAGATGTCGTCTCAGGTGGTTACAACGTTGCTTCTCTAACACATGGCTTCGAGAGTCTGTCCACATCATCTGCGAAGTCGGGTGTAGATGAGCAAAGTCATCTTGTGCCGAGAGAGAAACTTTGCATCGACGGGACCCGAAATGTCTATGAAGAGGATGGCTACCTGCCCGCCAGATCGTTTTCGACCACTTCCCGACGCCGCCGGATTTGGAAACACATTTTGGTTGCAGTGCTAGCCTTCATTCTACTGGGGCTACCCTTGATAAAGATGGGGTATTGGCCCCAGGACTACGATATCTGTTCCTTCGAAAAGCAGGTAGCAGGTTCTTCATTTTCTGGAGCACAATCACTCTTCCGCATCAATATTGCATATGGACCATTGCCATTCTGGCTCGCAAAGTTCATCGACGTTGCATGGGATGTAGTCGTTGGGCGAGGGAGTCAAGTTTTCTTGGGGTGGATCAGCTATCGTGTCTGTACGGACTGCTTGATGTGGATCATGGAGAGTAGTGCTGTATCATACGACCTGTACATGACCCTCACCTTCTCGTGGACAAGCCTTGCCTCCCTCGGCCCCCTTCCAAGGTTTCTCTGGACGAGGAATCGGTTCTCCCACAAGATGGTGATGGTTTTGCTGGCGATCGATATATTTTGGGTCGGCATCCTCCCGTCCGTATTGGGCGCCATGACTGGATACTTAGCGGAAAACGACCGCAACGTGCGCCTGAGGAGCGGCAAGATTATTACTTGGGCAGATTATTTTCACACCGAGCCGGTATATCTCTGTGGTTTCAAATGCAATGGGAGGCCTTTTGAAGATACGATTTTCCGTAAAGACGGGCCCAACGCAACTCTATGGGAAGAAGTGAGAAAATTGGACCATACTCAAGATCACCCTGAACAAGATGTTATCGAATAAGATTATTTCGGAACGGGTTCAGCAGCGGATGAGATTGATCTGTTGATCAACTACCCTATCGATAATGATCTTTACTCTTTCGGTTATACGCTAGAGCCTGGTGTCGTTCAATGCATTGCCAATCAAACCTACAAATGGGGTTTCTCCTACAATCTCATCTACCTAGCCACGATCGGCAACGCGTTCTGGGTAGCAAGTATGTACGGTATCTGGGTCCACGTGAACCGGAAGAGTGAACTTTGCAAGAAAGGGCGCCGTTTAGGGAGTTACAGGGCTGCGATTGACATGGCGGAAGCCGTGGGCCAGGATTTAGGGCCGAACATTTGCGCCTACAGTGATAAGGAACTGGAAACAGCGCTGAGGAGAAGGCCGCCGATCAAATATGCCGTTTGGCCGCCGACCGACGAGAATTGTACCGAGGATCGCCCCGCTCACATCGGGCTTTCGAGAGCAAAACAGGGAGGTGCCGTGGACTTAAGGTTCGATCAGAGCTATGGACACTTATGAAGAGACGGTGAAACGTGGAAGGATGCTTGGCCTTGGGTGGCCGTCGGACACCAACCGCTGCCGCCGACGTGACATGAAGACAGAGGTGGGACAATCCTCGATCCTCATCCCTTACAGACAAACCTCAAATTTCGCCCGAAGATGTAGATGCAACACCTCAAACACCCCACGACGACCTAAGCGTTCAGCGACTGACACTTCCTTCCCATCACGGGCCGACAGAATCCCTTCCAACCGTGCGTCCCGGGGGCGTGTGCTGGGGAGAGATTGCTTGGGCTTGGATCAAACCCCGTATGGCACCGTAAACTTGACTTGAGATCGGAGCAACAGTGCTCAATGCTCAAGGCCGCCTCGACAGAGTCATCTTTCCACCTCACTTGCACATGAGGCTGAGCAGCAATGACTGAGTGAAGTTTGTGAAGCTTCACACTCCTAAGACAAAGGAACATGAATGTTATATTTTTGATTTGGAAACACCCATTGGCACTTTCTGATCTCAGTGACTGGTGTTGTAATTCTTAGCAGGACTGCCCTCAAAAATTAGGGTAATACTTGACTTAGGGGTCAGCCATAGAACATGGCATCTGCCGCTGTACAGTAACGCTAAAATAAGCTCTTGAGCTTGAGCTTGGAGCACTTCATCTAAACATCAACCCCCCTCTTGCTACTCATCACACTCACGACTACACGCCATACTTCACTCCAATCATACTCGCCATACCTCAACTCACTCACCAACGCGATCGCCATCAACAACAAACAACACGACAAAAGCAACCATCATGGCTCGCCCCAAACGTAACGCGTCCCAAGCCGGCCTCGAGACCGCCACAGCAGCAACTTCAGTCGCGAAGAAAGGCCGCCGTAGCAACGGCCGAACTGTAACGGAGACAGCGGCCGCGACTCGGCCTAGGCGATCCTCTGCCAGCAACGGCGACATCGGCGCCCACGTCACGCCAAAGAAGAGGGGAAGGCCGCCCAAGGCCGCCTCTGCGCCGACGGAGCCAGCAAAGTCCCCGAAGTCCGGTGCTCAGAAGACTTCGAAGACAAGTGACGTCGTAAACGGCTCAAACACGTCGGCACGGGCAACGCGAGTGGCGAGCGCTGCGCAGATACTAGAGGGGGAAGCGCGCAAAGTCGGCGGGAAAGGCAAAGCGAGCAAGGCGGCTTCGAAGAAGACGAAGGCGCGTGAAACGGCAGTACAGGAGCGGAGAGGTTCCGACTTCTCTGTGGAGATTGCATCGGATAAGGTGGTGCGGGTGGTGGAAGGTCAAAATGATGAGGATGAGGACGAGGAGGGAACGTCGTATTGGCTTATGAAGGCGGAGCCGGAGAGTAGGATCGAGAAGGGGCGCGATGTCAAGTTCTCGATTGATGATTTGAGACATGCAAAGGAGCCGCAGGGCTGGGATGGTAAGTTTCGGTTTCTCCGACTCGTTACCTAGAAATATCTGACACTTTTATTCCTAGGGGTGCGGAACGCAACAGGCAAGCACTGAATCTTGCTCTAGAGTAAGCAATGCTAACTAAAACAATAGCAAGGAATAACATGAGAGCCATGCGTAAAGGCGATCTGGCATTTTTCTATCACTCGAATACCAAAGTGCCAGGCATTGCCGGTGTCATGGAAATTGTCAGAGAGCACACGACCGACGGTAATCGACCCTTTCCCGAAGGTGCTTAAAATTTCGAAGCCACTGTCAAGACTGACTGCCTTGACTGTACAGACACCGCTTTTGACCCTGGCCATCCCTACTATGACCCAAAGTCCGTTCCAGACAAGCCTAAATGGGATATGGTGCATGTGGAATTCCGACAAAAATTCGACAGTCTCGTCAAACTGAAAGACCTTCAAAAGTTCTCGAAGCCCGGGGGAGTGCTTGAAGGGATGCAAACATTGAAGCAGAGCCGGCTAAGCGTATCGAAGGTGACGAAAAAGGAGTGGGAATTTATCATGAGCTTGGCAGATGAGGAGGCGGATCCTGAAGCCTTGGCCCAAGTCTCGGTGGAACAGAATAATCCACATCAAGATGGAACTGAACCTACAGGAGCACTATCAGCTACTGACAATGCCAACCCCGCGACTGATGGCGGCGAAGACAACCCAATGATTCTGGGTCCTAATGGTTCCTTACCTGATGGTCTTCAGGAGCACGATGCTGCTGGTGAAAAGGAGGTAAGCCTTGAGCGACAATCTGTTGCCAATGACAAGCGTATTGGGAACGGCGTGCAGGCGCAGAAGGCAGACGGGAATGCTGGAAGGGGTTCGAGGAAATCGAGCCGTTGATCTGACTGGATCGCTCAGACCTGTTGCTGGGGCGTAGGATAGCCACCCGACTTTAGTTGCTGATAGGCCTTCTGGATTTAGCGGCAATACTTGTTGCTTCTAAGACCTTTGTAGCGTGGCGTTGGTGACCAAGGTCTTCTGTCTCAGCAAGAAAGGCCGCGATATTGCTTCGTTAGCAACAAATAGGTCATTGAGCCAGAGATAGCAATGACCCCAGAAAACGCTCTTGGGCTGTGATTCTAACCCTCAATCACCGTCCGGTCGCAGGGCATAAAACCTAACCGGATACAAGCCCTTCGGAAAGCCACTCTGCAACTCCGTCTTCACAACCCTCAACCCCGCCTGCCTGAACAAATCCCGAAACTTCCCATCCGTCCTCGTCACACTACTATCCACCTCATCGAAAACATCCCTCCCCTCCCCATCCGTACTCATATTCTCCTTCACAACAACCCACCCCGTAGCCGTCACCCCCTCCCTACACCTCTCCAGATACCCCACCAACTGCCGATCCGTCAAATGGCCCAAACACCACTGATTCCAAATCAAATCGTACCTCCGCGCCGCCGGCCTCCACCCCTCCAACCCCACCACAAAAGCCTCCCCGACCCGCCCCGTCCCCGCCATCGTCGCCGCCGCCGCCGCCGCCGCGAACTTCGCTACCGGCTCCACCACGTCCACGACCGCGCATTCCTTGCTCAGCAACCCGGCCGTGATGCGCCCGATGCCCGCCCCGCAGTCGACGGCCCGCAGCGGACGACTCGGCGAGGAGAGTTCCGGGTGCTGGCGCCGGAGCTTGGCGAGGAAGGTGGCGGAGCCGCGCAGGTCGGTGCGCGAAATTTGCGGGTAGCCGCCTAGCATACCGGCGACGTCGGGGGTGATGGTGTTCCAGTAGGTCAGCGCGGCTAGGTGGTCGATGCGGGCGTCGGCCGGGGAAGAGGCGGCGGGGGCGGCGTCGCCCATTGTGGACGGATTTAGAGGCGCCGTCGAGGTGTAGCCTATCTGCCTTTCTATGGCCTCATTGCGCTGTGAAGTTTGGGCACCGTTTTTATCTGTATTCCTGTCCCTGATGAGGTAACGTGGGACTGTCTCAAACAGGAAGCAAGCGGGAAGTTAGTTTGGAAGGTAAGGTACCTTTGACTTCGGCCGAGCTTTGTGGGGCGGGCGACCCGGCTATACTCCATCAGGCAAGTTTATCCCTCCCTTATCGATAAGAACGGGGCTTCGAACTTTTAGGCACGACCAGAAGACGACTGGTTGACCCCTCTTCCCCTTACGAAGTCCATTACTCTACAACTCCCTTGTATAAGTGTGGCGGACATTCCTCTCATGCAAAAGGGCAATCTCAAGTTCCTGGTAACAGCAACATCACGAAGTTTCACCCTGCGATCAAGGATATCTATCACCTCTATTACCGGCATCCGAACCTTCACTACAATCAGAAGCAAGATGTCAGACCTTGTGGTAGAGCTGACGGCGCCTAACGGGCGAAAGTACAAGCAACCGGTTGGGATCTTTATCAACAATGAATTCGTGAAATCGAAGTCGGGCGAGAAGATCACGAGCATTAACCCCACGCAAGTTGCCTCCCGACGTTGCCATTGATTGTCGAGGAGAGCAAATCCAACTGATGCGACGATCATACAGCACCGAGACCGAGATCACGTCAGTCTATGCCGCTGGCGCCGAGGACGTCGACATTGCCGTCGCAGCGGCTCGCAAGGCATTCAAGGACCCATCATGGCGAGATATGGCGTCAACAGATCGGGGCAACCTGATGATGAAGCTCTCCGCACTCGTCGAACAGCACGCGGAGACACTAGCAACGATCGAGACATGGGACAACGGTCGGTGCCCCAGTTGCTCTGATTGCGACTCCCGTAGTCCGGTGACTGATGGGAACGATCTCTACAGGCAAGCCATACCAAGTCGCCCTGAACGAAGACGTTGCAGAGGTCGCCAGCGTACTGAAGTACTACGGCGGCTACGCAGACAAAATCCACGGCCAGGTCATCAACACCTCGCCCGCCAAGTTCGCGTACACGCTTCGTGAGCCACTCGGCGTGTGCGGGCAGATCATCCCCTGGAATTACCCTCTCGCGATGGCGGCGTGGAAGCTTGGGCCGGCGCTGGCGTGCGGCAACACGATCGTCATCAAAGCCGCCGAGCAGACTCCGCTCTCGATCCTCTATCTCGCCACCCTGATCAAAGAAGCCGGCTTCCCGCCGGGCGTGGTGAACGTGCTGAACGGCTACGGCAAAGACTGCGGCGCGGCCATCGCCTCGCATCTCGACGTCGACAAGATCGCCTTCACCGGCAGCACCGCGACCGGCCGGCAGATCATGAAGATGGCCGCCGTGAACATGAAGAACATCACGCTGGAGACGGGCGGCAAGTCGCCGCTGCTCGTCTTCGAAGACGCCGACCTCGACCAGGCCGTCAAGTGGAGCCACGTCGGCATCATGTCGAACATGGGCCAGATCTGCACCGCCACCTCGCGCATCCTGGTCCAGGACACCATCTACGACAAGTTCTGCGACGAGTTCAAGAAGCAGGTCCAGTCCGTCAGCAAGGTCGGCGACCCTTTCCACGACGAAACCTTCCAGGGCCCGCAGGTCACCAAGGCGCAGTACGAGAAAGTGCTCGGCTACATCGAGTCCGGCAAGTCCGAGGGCGCCACCCTGGCCACGGGCGGAGAGGCGTACAAGGACGTCAACGGCAAGGGCTTCTTCATCTCCGCGACCGTCTTTACGAACGTGAAGGATAACATGAAGATCTACCGCGAAGAGGTCTTCGGGCCTTTTGTCGTCATCGCGAGCTTCAAGAGGGAAGAAGAGGCGGTGGCCAGGGCGAACGATACGACGTACGGTCTGGGTAGCGCTGTCTTCACGCAGGACATCACCAAGGCGCACCGTGTGGCGAGGAATATCGAGGCGGGCATGGTATGGGTGAACTCGTCGAACGACTCGGATTATAGGATACCCTTCGGCGGCGTCAAGCAGAGTGGCATAGGACGAGAGCTGGGAGAGGCCGGGTTAGCGGCTTATACGAATCAGAAGGCGGTGCACGTCAATATGGGCACTAGGTTGTAAAGAGATGTTGGAGCCATGAGGGTGTGTATGAGCGATAAATCAAAGATTCCATTTCTGGATCAAAGTCGGTCTGGGTGCGTGATGTTTATATGACAGCTGTGCGATGGTTTGGCCTCTGGTAATGCTTGTAGATCATTGATATACCATGTTCCCCTATGGACGCTTCCAAGATCATCTCTTCTTCCTCCTGTCCGCTGCTCCTCGCCCGAATGTCAGTTCCTCCGTGATCGATAATTCTTCCTTCCTAGCTGTTTGTATTCAATCATCAGGCCGTCTTCGCATAGGAGGAGAGCTATGCTGTAAGCTTTGCCGATCTGCTAGCCATGTGACAACGACCTCCTTTGACAGAGGACAGGTCGGCTCGACTGCCTACTATTCTACACGAGCGGCTTGACTTTGTGGTGGCGGTTGTGTTGGTCTAGAATTGTGGCGTTAAACGCCGTATGGGAAGGGTAGGAGTGACCGCATATTTCGAAAACTCTCTCGGGGTTGAATACGGTGCTCAACTGTCCGACCCCAGATAATTGTTAAATTAATGGAATGTCTCGGCCACTCAGCCCATGATTTCCTGATAGCCGAATATCAGCATGGGTTGCTTCGTAAGAGCCTTGTGGGATATAAGGGATGAGTTACACTTGCGAATTTGCTTCTAGCACGGATTCTTGGGCCGTAAAAGACAAGGACCCAGGGTACAAGTGTAAGAAGGGCGCCCTACTGAAATATGAGCACATTCGCGTTAGAACAAAGCAACGGCGCAAAGCAACTGACCACGCCCCCAAGAAAGCTCGAGGCGCCCTCAAACGTCATGCGGCGGAACATTGGAGCCGTTATTAGGGGGAAAATCCCTCCAAGCATGTTTCTACCTGTGACTCGAGTATTAGTTGTCTAGTGTCCAGAAACCAGGGTTCCAGAATGGAACAATTTGCAGAGGATCCTGAACTTACAGAACGACTGTGCTGCTAATGCCGAACTGGCATACCGATGATAGGTATCTGCGAGGTAATTGAAGACTGCTAAATAGATCGAGAAGATACCCATGGTCGCACACCCCACGGCAAGGGTAGGCACGATCCAAGGGATGCTGGGGAACGACGTCCATCCGAACCTATTCCCACATCAGTCAACGCAGCTGTTCGGCTAGCCGTCAATTTTGCTTACCAAAAGAGACCAATTGGCATCAATGCGCTCTCGATGCAACTGAAATAAAGGCGGCCCTCTGGTGTCGAGGAAAGTTTCCCGAAACGCATGGCGACTTTTTCCTGCCATATGCTAAGGATGGTTGATATGATGGCACCAACGGAAATGGCTGGCCCTCGAGTGAGTCCGATTACGAACACGAAGACTGGTTGAGAGGAGTGGAGCCATGACTTACCAGCGAAGACAGCCCCGTTTTGTTCAAGGTTGAAACCGTGATTCGTGGTGAAAACCAAGGGGATGGCGCCGAATGTCAGGTAAAGCACAGCCCAGCTGAAAGCCACCCACATAGAGAACCAAAAGCACACTGGTTCGGTCAACAATAGGTCTGGATGGTAATTAGAGGCTGTCCGTCCACTGATCATAGCGCGTGGGAACCCACAGAATGGTCTATACAGAGAAACCTTAATCATCTTGGCGAGGCTTTCTCTTTCCTCATCCGATTTGACCTTCCATCTGATCCTTTGGCTTTCCGTCTTTCCTGAGCCATCATTGCACGGCATCATGAACCCTGAGAATCCGGCATGTTCTCTTTTCTCGTACCATGTGTTCAGTAGATGTGCTTTTCGACTTAAAAGTACACTACCCCTGGTTTCCTTGAAGAACAGAATCACGGCCAAGATCATAAGTCCGCAATCAATGACTTGAACATAGAAGACCCATCTCCAGCTAGTATGCTGGGCAATGAAGCCCGACACCAATGGTCCTAGGCCAGTGCCGCACAGAGCAGCACCGGAGAACAGAGCCATCGGGGTGTTCCGGTCTTTGGTGTGGTAGATGTCGCTGACCACTCCTCCTACCATGGTCGAAAAGGTGGAGCCGCCAACACCGACGAAGAAGCGAGCGACGAGCATGCCGGGAAACGACCGCGTCACTGCGCAGCACAGCTGGCAGATCACGAACAGGATACCGGAAGCGACGAAGACAGGCTTGCGTCCATTGAACTCGGAGAACGGCGCCAGCACCATGGGAGCAATGGCAAAACCAGTGGTAAAGGTTGTGATGCCCACCAGAGCGGCTTCCTCGCTTACATCCCACTCTGCGGACATTTGAGCGATTGCAGGACTGTAAGCTCCCGCCGTGTAGGCGGTGACGACGGTGACAGCACAGGAGAGCCATGTAATGAAAGACTTCCGGGACTCTGACCAGGTGAAGGGGGAAACATAGTTGGATAGATTTGGAGGTTCAGGAGCAGCTCGTCCGTCTGGTAGTGAGGTTACTATCGTCGAGGGTGCAGGCAAGTCGGTCTCAAATGTGAGGTAATGATATTTAATTGACTGCTCGCCCAGCGAAGTTGAAAAAGCTGCCGTTGGGATAACATCCTCCTCGCCACTGTCGTTCCCTGTAAGCCTTCTGTCCGTGAATGACGATGGTTCTGTCTTCTCCAGACTCGGGTTAGTGTTGGCCGAGCTGGCGCCATCCCGCGGTAGTTTGATCTCGGGTGTGGCCATGATGTAAAAACTGTAGTCGTGAACACCACAATATCAACTTGGACATTTGCAAGATTCAAACCAAAGTATCTGTATCTGCAGCAAACGTAATTGGAGCAAAGCAGAGAAAAAAGAACGATTAGAAAATACCTAGGTAGAGGTGGATCCATGGCGCTAAATAGGTAAGGTAGGTAGGGTAGGTAACACTCAAGCCATTGAAGTCATTAGCTCGTTGTGCCGGCCATCCATCCCGCCTGAATCTCTACTACAGTAGGAAGGAGGGTCCGTCTCAAGCAACCATCTCGATGCAGATACAGATCTGTATCAAACATCAACATAAATGCCCGGCCCTGCCTAGGTATCAACCTAGACATAACGGATAACAAGAAATGTATCCGGTTGGAGTAAACTGCAGTGACAGAGCCAGCATGAAGTTGACTCGGACGAATCGAAAGTACAGGTATTGCAAACGGAGGTTGCTTAAGACCGGAAAAGACCTTGGCTTTTTGCCTCTGGTAACGCCAATACGGATTCGGGTTGCCCAGCGTCTCTGTACAGGATGGAAGGCTCTATAAATTCATGTTGAAGTTAAGATTCCTCCAGGGATCTCTGCAGATGGTATGCTGAATAATGTGGATTATTGTTAATCCAATGATGCCATTCTGCCGGGCGGTGAAGCCGATTGCGTGATTGTTTTTACAAAAGTCCATATACTCTGTGCTTTTGTCGGAGACTTCCACCGATTTCCTGGCATTCCGACTGCATCCAAGCATTCTCAATTGTCGATCACTCTACTGTCTAATCACTTCGGACACGGCTTTTAAAAAACCAGCAATATGGGTCATGAGGAACGTCCACAACCGTAAGCATCCTCTTCCCATCTGGTTAGGGCATGGGCTGTTTACAAACGGATGCTGACCTTTTACAGCTTGCGTTTGGGTAGCAAAGCGCCCGACTTTCAAGCTGAAACGACGAATGGGCACATAGATTTTCATGAGTTCATCGGCGACAAATGGGTTGTCCTTTTCTCCCATCCAGTACGCTTCTCCCTACTTCCAGAAAACCAACTCGGTCATGCACGCGGGTGTATAACTCTCGGCTCTAACCTTGCGCAATCATAGGAAGACTATACCCCGGTGTGTACCACTGAACTGGGTGCATTCGCCAAGCTGGAGCCGGAGTTTACGAAGCGGGGCGTCAAGTTGATCGGTCTTTCGGCAAACACAATTGACAGCCACAGCGGGTGGATCAAGGACATTGACGAGATCTCGGGCAGCAACTTGAAATTCCCCATCATCGGGGATAAGGAGAGGAAGGTGGCCTATCTGTACGACATGCTAGACCACCAAGACACAACGAATGTGGACCAGAAGGGGATCGCATTCACGATCCGGAGTGTCTTCATCATCGACCCCAAGAAGACCATCCGAACTATCCTCTCATACCCCGCATCTACAGGCCGGAATTCAGCGGAAGTCCTCCGAATTGTCGACTCGCTGCAGACCGGCGACAAGCACAGGGTGACCACACCGATCAACTGGGTCCCAGGTACGTTCATCCTCCTGCATAAGTGGGCTGTGCCAGTGTTTACTAAGAAGCGATAGGCGACGATGTCATTGTTCACCCAGGTGTCAGCAACGAGCAGGCGAAGGAGATGTTCCCTAAATTCAAAATTGTCAAGCCCTACCTAAGATTTACGCCACTACCTAAGGAGCAGACAAGTGTAGCAGCTTAGATGACGGGTTACTTTTTGGCGCAACGGCGTGTTTGTGTTAGATAGCGAACACTCAAATCCTAGGCTGCAAGAATTGTTCGTTGTTTCGTACCCAAAGTTCTTATACCCCCGAGAGACCACCACGAACATTTATGGGTTTGAGTCGTGTGAGATTGGCATTGCTGCAAACCACCCGGAGGAACGCTAGCTTGCGTCGAAGAAATGCTCGCTTTGAGTCGAAGAGTTTCTCCAGCTGGCAGACATCGAGTTGGAGTCGACAGACCTTCGTGTATGGTGGAGCTCCCCGTCACTCTTTTCGAGTCTCACGTACAGATATTCTAGGAAGCTCTTAGTTTGTCAAGGAGCATAAAATCCTGAGGCCTCCTATGCACATGTGCAGAGTCAGAGTCTCAGTTGAAATTCTGAACTTGTTCCTGATGCGATGTAGTGCTCCAGCATTTGCATATCGGCATTGTATGGAGACCTAGTCCATACCAGCGGGAACCCAGCGCAAATAGTAACGCACATTAAGGTAGATACTGACGCATTGCTACCAACTCAGCCCCGTCACAAGTGTAGTATTTGCGTATGATATTCTTAAGATCTTGAAAGATAAACCTGTCTTTCCCTGGACGGAGCAGGACAATCATCCAGACACGGGATTCTCATAGGATTGTCACCGGGGAAGATACACAAGCTAAAAAAAGGGTGTGCCCGCTGAATCATGTTCTCAGGATACTAAAATTGTGCCTTAGAATCATGATATGGCAGAGGCAGTAGATGATTCAAATCTTTCATGGCTTCGGGTAAGCTCCTTGGGTCGATCATGCCACTCTGGCGAGCTTCACTCTCAGTCCAGAATGTAGCATCTGGCGACTACAAAGCTGGGTAGGAACAGAGCAAAAATTTAATATCGCCACTCACAATCTTTCGAGTTCATCTACGTCTGTAGCGTTAAGATAATCGAGACTGGGTTCTGAGCGCCATCTTCTTAAATTTGGTCTAGCGGGAGAGTAGGACGGTGGCCCAAAGGAGCTAAAGACGCAAACGCCAATGAGGATCTCACTAACTATGTACAATAGGTCAAAGCACTGTAATCATTCACAGATTATTGACACACGAACGACATCAATCCAAAGTCATATCCCCTCCTTACTCTCTTCATACGTCTTTGTCAACGACATCAACGAAAACGTGAGCACAATGGCCACATCCGCGCTACTCGACGCCGACTTTGGCTCAGAATCTGAGGATGACAACTTCAATCCAGCACCAGCTGATGTGTCGGATAACGATGCCATCGGTGAAAGTGATACCGAAGATGCTGTGAGGTCAAATGGTTACCCAAGTGAGCAGCCACGGCCGGCGAATCAGGGCGTTGGCCATGAGCGAGACGAGAAACATGGAGAACAAAGCCGACGTCGAAGTCGGGACGATGGAAACAGCGAAAACGTAAATGGCGCACATGATGTGAACGGAGATGGCGAGACTGGCACTGGGGTTGGCGACAGAGATGTGGACGATGAAGAAGAGGAGGAAGATGAAGACGAGGAGGACGAGGATGATGATGAAGAGGCTGTATCGGTGAGTTGGCGAAGTACAAAAGTGTGCAAGTGTATCACAGACAGGGCTAATTGTACGTATGGTGTAGGGACGTCCGCGTAAGCGTGCACGTCGGGATCGTCGCAACCAGTTCCTCGACATGGAAGCCGAAGTAGATGAAGAAGATGATGGGGATGAGGACGACGATGAGGAGCAACCTGATGGGTTTATCGCCGACACACACCCCGACGACCTAGCAGACCTGCCAGTCGGAGCGGAAACGGACGATAGGAGACATAGGGAGCTTGACCGTAGGCGCGAGCTCGAGCAAAGCTTAGATGCAGAAAAACAGGCTCAGGCCCTTAAAGAACGATATGGACGCAATCGGGTCGCTCCAACGGACTCAGTAGTAGTACCGAAACGCCTTCTGCTCCCAAGTGTTGACGACCCAAGTGTTTGGGGTGTCCGATGTAAACCTGGAAAAGAGAGAGAGGTGGTCTTCGGAGTTATGAAGCGCATCGATGAAAGAGCCAACACAAGGAACCCGGTCCCCATCATCTCTGCTTTTGAAAGAGGCGGAACTATGATTGGGTACGTCTACATCGAAGCTCGGAAGCAAGCGGATATCTTCACTGCTCTCGACGGCCTAGCCAATGTCTACCCAAGGGTGAAGTGTGTTCTGGTACCCATTAAAGAGATGCCGGACCTTTTGAGAGTGACGAAAAGTCGACAATTACAGCCTGGAGGCTATGTGCGGATGAAGCGAGGGAAGTATGCCGGTGACCTTGCTCAAATCGATGACGTCGAGACCAACGGCCTCGAGGTCTCTCTGAGAATTGTGCCTCGTCTGGATTATGGAGCCAGCGAAGACATCAATGCTCCCATGATCGACAACGGCGTGAAAGGGGATGCGCAGAAGAGGAAGCGGCAAGGTGGACTGGGGCTCAACAATCCAGCATCTAGGCCACCACAGAGACTCTTTTCCGAGGTTGAGGCGAAGAAAAAACACCTGAAATACCTCCAGCCTGTTTCGAATCTGGACAAGAAGCACTGGACCTACTTTGGAGATACATATATCAATGGTTTCCTTATCAAAGATGTGAAGATCCAACATCTTGTCCCTGAGAATGTCAATCCTACACTCGAGGAAGTCACGAAGTTCACAGCTGGTGCGGAAGACGGAACTGAGAATCTCGATCTTGCCGCTCTGGCAGCGAGTTTGAAGAACAACACCGCTAGTGATAGCTATCTACCTGGTGATATGGTCGAGGTCTACGAAGGGGAACAGCAAGGTGTACGCGGTAAAGCTGTTTCGGTACGGGGTGACATTGTAACCTTGAACGTGGCAGACGGCGATCTAAGAGGTCAAATGATCGAGGTTCCGGTTAAGGGCTTAAGAAAACTTTTCAAGGAGGGTGACCATATCAAGGTCATTGGGGGAAGCCGATTTAGAGATGAAGTCGGGATGGTCGTACGGATCAAAGATGACAGAGTCACCCTACTGAGCGACCTCAGTATGCAAGAGATTACGGTGTTCAGCAAAGATCTGCGAGAAGCTAGTGATTCTGGTGTTGCTGGTGGTTTGGGCAAGTACGACATGCACGATCTCATCCAGCTCGAGTAAGGTATACCTCCATACGTACTGTAGTCTCCTACTAATACGCAATAGCCCGGCGACTGTTGCATGTGTTACCAAAGTCGATCGCGAGTCGTTGCGCGCTCTTGATCAAAATGGTTCTGTCCGCTCAGTCATGCCTTCACAGATTTCGAATAAGATCGAGAGGCGTCGCCACGCTGTAGCTACTGACCGTAATGGATCTGAGATCCGTACTGATGACACAGTCCGGGAAATCGGTGGAGAGCAGAAGCAAGGAGTTATCTTGCATATCTACCGCTCCTTTCTCTTCCTTCACAGCCGAGAACAGACGGAAAATTCAGGGATATCCGTTGTTCGGGCAACGAACGTTGCAACAGTAGCTGCAAAAGGGGGTCGTCTCACGGGCAGTGGAGCAAGCGGACCTGATCTGACGAGGATGAACCCTGCAATGCAAAGGAACGGAGGCGCGAACGGAAATGGAGCTATGCCTCCACCAAAGTCCCACGGCAGGGACCGTGCTCTTGGACAGACAGTAACCATCCGGAGAGGGCCACACAAGGGGCTGTTAGGGATTGTGAAAGACACGACAGACCTTGAGGCGCGGGTAGAACTGCATACGAAGAGCAAGACCATTACAGTCAAGAAGGAGACTCTTGGTTTCAAAGAGTTAGCCAAACCAGGTCTCTCGTGTTTCGTTTGCTAATATTCAATAGTCCTCTTACGGGTCAGAGCATTGACTATCAGCGTTTTGTCGGCAGCAGAGGCAGAGGTGCTCCTGGCAGAGGTGGCTTTGGAGGGGCAACGCCGTCAAGAGTACCACAAGACTGGCAAGGAAGTCGCACCCCTATGGGTGCAGGGAATGGCTCAAGGACACCGGCTTGGGGAGCCTCATCCAGAAGTAAGCTATATTTTTGTCCGCTGTTTAGGCTTCTTGGACTGATCAGATCATAGCACCCGCTTGGGCCCCGAATGGGGGACGAAGTAGCCATGTCCACACCCCACGCGAAAGAGTCTCAACTGACATTAGAACAGCACCTGCGTGGAAGTCGGACTCAATCTCAGGTTCTCGAACGCCTGCCTATGGAGCCGACGCTGGTCGGACAGCCAATCCGTACACGGATGGTGGTCGTACGGCGTACGGGGGCGCTGGAGGGGTAAGACATTGTTGGCAATATCTTCGACCCTTGCTCACAGTGAATGCAGAGAATGCCTGCGTTCAATCCATCATCACGTACCCCTTTTGGCGAATCCGGTTACAGTGATGCCTTCAACGCCGGATCAAAGACGCCTTATGCCGATTTCGGAGGGTCGCGTACACCGGCTGGAGCCTATCAAGGAACCGCTGCGAATCACGACACGTGGGGAAATCGAGGTTATGACGCGCCTACACCTGGAGTGGTCGGTGGCATCACCGGCGCTTCGGTAGCGCCCACGCCGGCGGCAGCACCTACGCCTCGGTTCAATACCTGGGGAGGCGAGGCGGCACCGGAAACACCAGGGGCAGGACTGGCCCAAACGGCACCAACGCCTTCATCAGAAACTCCAGCGGCATGGGGAGGTGACGACGGTCCGCGCTATGAAGAAGGCACGCCGTCTCCGTAAAAGTGATAGGATTTGTTCAAAGTGGCGTGCGGGATGCTGTTTCTGGTGCTGTGTATCTGCCGTAGGGCACGTCGTTTGCTGATTTAAAGCGTCCACTAGAAGACACAATGGCTAGGACTCACGGAGCCGGATCAGGCGTTGCATAGGATAGTGGCTAGCATCCAAGCAGATTGGGACTGGCAGTGCACTGCGAGCTTTCTCGCTTGGTAGATAGGAATATCGGACACTACCCATCATATCTACGCTTATTCAGGTGCTCTCGAAGGACTGTGATTATGCCTGCAGCCGGCTGATTGATCATTTTAAAGCAAACAGATCTTCCAGTCTATATCTCATTAAGTATCTGTACCTTGAAAGACCCTCCCAAAGGCCCGACCATACCCGTATGCGCGTCGAGTCGACACCACAGTTCACGGACGACTACCTTACCTTACCTGTCAAGTAGACGTAAGCATGTAACGTATTACTGGCGGCGCACAAAGGGCCGGATCGGGAATAAATATACGACACACGATGTACTCGAACCGAATAAACCAAAATACCCCACCACAGACCTCGGCTTCCCATTTCTGACAACTTCACATCAGCATCATCAATCAAAGCTTTAAGTAGCAGCGAGCCAGCCTGGAAGAGTACAAAAGATCTCGGGTTGAAAGTCAAGCTTGGACGACGCGCAACCCAACTCGATGTGCTGCATGGAACACTCCGAGTCTCTGCCGCTAGAGAGAATGGACGGGACGGTCTTGCTGCATGTTGATTCGTGTTCTCCGTCCAGAGGGTCCAGCCTACTCATGCACGTCGCTTGCCTCTGCATCCTTGACCCATCATCGTCATCCGCCGTCAGGAAAAAGAGGTCAAGGAAGGCGATCCTTCCACATCACTTGACAGGTTCTTAGTCGCTCCGGCACGACACATAGCCTGCAGGACACGGAGCGGGAGGGAGCTGCCGATGGGAAGAATTACGATCATGTGATTTTATGGGGGGTCGACTCGAGCCGCGACTGGGCCATTTTCCCATGTTTGCTGCGGATGCTCCGTTGCAGGACATGTCGCTCACATCCTACTCGACAGCATAAATCATTTGAGAGGGAAAAAGAGGGAGGCGCTGCTCGGCTGCCTGTGCGAGTACTTTCTCCTGCGGTGCATTCGTTTCAGTGGGTCGAAGCTTTCCTGGCCGCATCATTTCCTGCTCACATGTCGTGCGCTGGCACCACCTCGTCTGACGTTGATATCGTCTGTCACCAGCGGTTGTGTGGCTGCGCCGTCACTTATATTAACTGCCCGTCCCGTCGATGCGTGGTGGGAGAGTGCCCCAAAACTTCGGACGTATTTACTTGCCACCCTTCTCGCCTTCTCGGCCCATATCTGATGTAGTAGCCCCATTCATAGCCGGCATTCGCATGCCCACCGCTGACGGCGCAAACACGCCATGGGGAAGATTGAGGGCATCCAGAAACTCTCGAATGAACTACTACGCGACATACTCGACCATATCGAGGCCGATCCGGAAAGGTCCGTCAGTATCGATAGACGAGCGTATCTTTCGGTGGAGAGCTTCAAACCTCCCGCTCCTCCGGTCCCGTCTCAGGCGCAAGATATCGGCCACTTCCGACTCGTCTGTCGAAGGTTCGCGGAGTTGGGCATACCACATCAATTCACAAGGGTCACCACACGCTTCTCACGTGCAGGGTTCAAAAGATTAGAAGGGATCTGCGCAAATCAGCACTTGGCGAAGCATACCAAGAAATTCAGTTACATGATCCCGTGTTTCTACGTTGAAGGTACATAAGATCCGAGAACGTCTAAACTCTCCACTTTACTTCAGACTGACCAGGTAACAGGACGAGAAAGGATCGGTGAGCTCTTGCATGAGCTGGAAGACGACTCTCTTCCATTGGATGCCGGGCATTTCAAGCGGAAAGCCGAAGACCAGAAGAAGATTGTTCGCTCAAGCGAAGATGTCATCGTCTTGAAACGGGCAATGTCCGCGTTCACGTCACTGCAACACGTTCAGATCCTACGCCTACAGGACGAAGCAGATCGGCATCTCCTAGACTATATTCGAGAGAATCAGGAATTTGCCACTCAGCTGGTAGATTTGAGATGGACGCCGGCGTGTGTACACGCTACGAAGACGATCGGAGAAGCCCTACTCTACGCGCGCTCTCCCTTCAGTCGGTTTTCAGGACCCATGATGAATCCGCAGAGCGTGCTAGTGCTCAAAGAGAACCCTCCCCAGAAAGTGTCAAATCTGGCGGAGGGGTTGACGTGTCTGGAGCTGCATTTCGATGATGGCGTCGGTCTGAACGAGAAGATGAGGGAGCTCTCCGATCTGTTCAAGACGGTTTTCATGGCGGCGAAGAACATGCAAGCAGTACACGTCGGATTCCCGTCTCGGTCACCCCTGGCGCTCAAGCTCGAAGACATCTTTCACAACGTACGCTGGGAGAAGCTGCGGGCCTTTGGGATCCAGGCATGGCGGCTCGACGCAGAGGAGATCATTGCGCTAGCCAGGCGGCACCGTAAAACTCTGCGTGGTCTGCGTTTACGGGACGTCCTCCTGAAGGAGGGTAGTCTATGGAAGGACGTACTGGGCATGCTTCGCGAAGAAATGGAGTTGCTGGATTGGGTATCCTTACGGAGGATCGGGTACTCGGAACATTTCGACGAGATATGGGCTGGCAGCATGGAGGTTCTAGACGACTTCCCCGGAGGCGCAAGTGACAGCGACGACGAGGACGAGTTTCCGGCGCATCTCAGCGCGGAAGGCGACGATAACGAAACCGACGAAGGTGACGGATCTCTCGACGATGACGATGACGACGAGGAGGAAGATCGAGAGGACGACGACGACCACGGACCCGAGGCCAACGAGCTGGCTCTCTCGCCCGACACGCCCGCCTCCCTGCCCTTCTGCACCTGCGGCTCCGGCTCGACGCATCCGGAATCGGCGAGCGACTTGGACGACAACGGGATCAGCGTGTCCTACCAGCACCGAAAGCTGTGGGAGAAATGGGTCGTGGGGCGATGTCCGGAACACAGCTCGAACTAAGCAATCCCCGGCTACGAGCAGTCAACGAAGTGATGGAGCGAAACGAGACTATGTCATACACCGAGCGGACGGCGTCGGCTTGGAACTTTGTAGATATTTCTTGATTCTTCTGCTTCTTTAATGAATCTTCTGAATCGTTGCACATTTTTCAATGGAGAGACAGCGCAGGCGTTGCAGCGGACGGTACACATGATGCGAAGGCCATTTGGGGGAGATTGGGTTCGGCGTCGAGCACACTACCAGGTACCTTAACTGATCTTGAGACGGAGCAGGATGTAGATCAGTTCTTTCTGGAGTGCAGCAGGTGTGACGTATCTCCTGTGGAATTCCACATCTCGTCTGAGCTCAATCCTTTTAGACGGCTTGCTACTCTCCGGCTTCCCTTCCATGACGTTCATTGGCAAGGTACCCTACCATAATCATGGAACCCATCATTAACCAGCGATGATGAGTAGCCAGGTAATTTGTACTTCATCAGCCAGTGATGAATGAACAGTAAGAAACAAGGAGCAAAGAGGCACCTGAGGGGGCACTCCTCTACTGAGACGTTCGACGACTTTCGTTCAAACAAACCACTTGGATTGGGTTAGTTCGATTGGATCCATCGTCAGCTAGCGATGGAGTTAGATAAGGTAAGGTATGCTGAAGCACTCCTCCGATCCTACCTCACGTAAGGTGATGGAGCACTCCCCTCCTGAGACGTTCGACGACGGTCGTTTCCAACCCCTCTGGATTGGGTTAGTTGAATTGGTTTTATCATCAGCGATGATGTTTGGCATGAGGAGGTGAGGAGTATTGCGCGGGAGCACTCCTCGTGGAGCACTCCTCCTTGAGACGTTCGACAACGGTTGTTCCAAACCCCGATCAGGCTAGTGAGCAACGCTCCGGGGGGTATCACCATGGGCTCCTGAGACGTTTGACAGCAATCACAGAAAATCTCCGATATCACCGTTTAGCAAAGTTCCAGGCTCGGCGTGGAACGCGTTTGATTTTCATTACAGTCATTTGAATTCTAACTCCGAGAGGTGACCCAGTACCGGCTCCCAGCTTTGCGATAGTGGATATCATAAGTCGTCTAATGTTGTCGACTGATACATAGGTACACAAAACGCTTCCATCGGTATACGGCATCGATTCAGTGTTCGAGCGGAACTGCACCTGCTCGATGTAGTGCGTGAGCCTGTGCAGACAGCAACTCGAATGCATCTTCATTCCTATTCTTTCGTTCTCGGACGTTTGGACGATCTGTCATCGCCCGCTTGAGCCATATCGTTCTTCCGCCGCCGAATCTCCGTACTGCTGATCTTGCATGCAAAGTCTTCCTTCCCGGCCCCGGAATCAACATCGCCCTCTTCTCCGGCGTCCAAGACATCTACCTCGAAGACCTCCAGCTCCGCCCAGCCCTTCTCGCGGCGTTTCTCATTCACCGCCGTGCCTCCGGCCCGCGTCTCGGCCGAGATGACCAGGGCGGAGATGGACTCGTCGGTGATGGTCGGTCCGAACGGGTCGGATATCTCAACGCATCTTATCTTCATATGCGGATGGAGCAACGTGACCTCGAAGACTTCCCCACTGGTGCTCGGGACACGCCTCCAGACCGTACTTCCTTTATCTGGTGGAGAAAAATCGAGGATCCCGATCAGAAAGTTTAGCACCCCATCCAACCGGTTACCCCAGCTTTGCATGTATTCTGCAAACCTTTTGTTCCGGAGCAGTTCGTCGCCAGTGATGCCTATGGTCAAGCTCTTCTCGCGTGTGTTCACAAAGCTTCTGTTACGTGACGAGTCTGGAGGTGGCTCTAGCACGAAGGCGGTCATGGTAAGTAGCAATTTGTGGCCCGCGTGCAAGTGGTCAAACGTCCCGCCAACGGCTACGGACTCATGTTTACTCTCTGACCGCTTTCGTGTCTGGGAAATCGAAAGTTCCGTGTTGCTAGCCTGCTTCATCTCCGTATCCCCAAGAACTATGACAATGTCGAGGTTCTCAGCTTTCGGAACGACTTGAGCTCGAAGACTTTTGAAATTCCTCAGGAGGGCTTCCCCTCCCTCACACCCAAAAGAGTAGACCCGCATCCAATCTCTGTCACATCCTGCAAGCGTTGGTAAGTCAATTAACGGGCCGGAAGGCGAGCTCCTCAACGAAGAGGGCTTCTCTGTGCCGTCGAATTGTAACTCTTGGGAATATTCGAAGAGAAACACGCGAACATTCACCCCGCCAGGACCTTCCACTTCAATACTCTGCTGCGCACAGATGATAGAGACAAGTCTGTATAGCCTCGCAACAAGCTTCTGAACGGAGTCGTAGATGCTGCTCCTTACGCTTCTGTCCTGTGTAGAAGAGAACACGCACGGCAATGCTATATCCAAAATCGAGGCATTGCTTGAGTGTGTAGGGAGCTTTGCCACTGAACGGAGAACATAGGCTAGTGGTTGTGCATATGCAGCCTTGAGGGCAGATGACGATGGAGGTGATGGTTGAGGAGGAAGCAAAAGCAATGAAAGTGGTATTGGAATGTCTTCAGAATCCATGGTTACTTATATGTGAGTCGAGAATGAGAATTACATGACTGACTTAAGTCAATTGTATCGAGGAGTAGAAGTGATATCCAGAAACATTCAATACCTGAGCTGCCTGCCCCGGGTGTTGGACGATATGAATGACTAAGCATCGCAAGGCACAATCTCCAGAGAACAAGTAGCATGAGGTAGAAGTCAAAGCATCACAACTTTTGGGCGTACCGGTCACGGGTTGGACCGCATTGAATGCCCAGAGGTGAATATGCCTCTTCCAGGGCATCACCACACTTCCTCGGGTTCAGCCTCACACATTGTTCCCTCGAATCAACCTAGTGCCGCGAGCGGTCTTTATCAAGCCGCGCACACTCTAGGGTCCGTAGGCGCCCCGACAGGGAATCTGCGAGTTGCGAATTCGAGCGCAATCGCAGCAGGCACAGATATTCTGTATACGCCGGGTGGAAATGTTCCAGGTCTCAATAGTGGTGGACAGACCGCACCGCCAGCGATGTCTGGTTTGCCCGGTCCAGGAGCGCCCAATCCTACTTCAGCATCGATGTCCACACCCTCAAGCTCTGCACAGCAATTCGAAGCCCGGCGGCGAGGCCAGACGTTGGAGCGACAGCCTGAAGAGTTACATATGCCTTCGAATGCTGCGATAGGCCAGCACAGCTCTCGAGAGCCGCCTTCCCATACACAACAACTCCACCAATCCTCGCAAGATTATTTCACCGCTGGACCACCTGGTATCAGTCTGCAACAGGCAACCCCTCAAGGGTCTCAATTCTCTCAAACCACGTTAGGCCCCACGCTTCCGGGTGCATTACAAGCCGGCAACGCTGGGAGACCGGGTCCCCTATCCGCAAACACCGCACCTTCGACCGTGCCTACCCTACCCCACATCTCCACTCAGTCACAGCAGCATGCACCACCCGCTCGATCGTCCAACAGCACTCATTCCTACAGCTACTCCCGATCGAGTCCTCCTGGCCATGACCCACAAAAGTACATTCCATTCTCCATGACCCCTGAAACTTCAAAATACGCCTCGCCGCCGAATCACAAATACAGCTCGTCGCAAACGCCACAAGGCCTAACCTCATATTCGCCTTTGGGACTGTCTGATATCAGACCTCGTGCCGATTCAGGCCAATCTGATGTACCCACCAACGCCAATCCATACTCCTACGATGGAGCATCACCCACACCCACCAATAGCAATTATCTAGCACCGTGGGCTATATACGCTTTCGACTGGTGCAAGTGGCCTGTTCAACAATATCACGGTAATAGTTCTGCAGGCAAGGTAGCCGTGGGAAGCTACCTTGAGGACGGACACAACTTTGTAAGTATATCAGCCCTACTTTAGTGTGGGCGGAATCATTCTACTTTGTGGATTTGACTATGTACGAAGAGCTGACCCCCTATAATAGATACAAATTCTTGACACGCTAGTAGTACCTGAGACAGACGCTGAGATATCCCCTGGTGTCCCACAACACAGCTTGGATTTTATCAAGAAGGCAGAAGCAACTCACTCCTACCCTGTCACCCGCATTCTGTGGGAGCCGCCATCTTCACAAAAGCAATCTACAGACCTCTTGGCCACATCCGGAGATCACTTACGGCTGTGGTCGTTACCCTCAAGCAGCAGCTCTAGCTCCAACAATTCTATCACCCGTACATCCAACAGCAAGGACACGATACCCCAGAAATTAACCCCACTCGCCCTCTTATCCAATTCGAAATCTCCAGAACATACCGCACCCTTGACCTCTCTCGATTGGAATACTCTGTCCCCGAGCCTCATCATTACATCAAGCATTGATACCACATGTACCATCTGGGATATACCCACGCTGACGGCAAAGACGCAGTTGATTGCACACGATAAGGAAGTCTTCGACGTACGATTTTGTGCCAATAGTGTTGATGTCTTTGTCAGCTGTGGCGCGGACGGCAGTGTCCGGATGTTTGACTTAAGGAGCTTAGAGCACAGCACTATCATCTACGAGCCTTCCGAGAAGAATGACAATTGTACGATTCCTATCATGAAGTTCCGATTGTTGAGGCTAATGCTCGGCCTTCATAGCATCAAGTCCCGGGAATATGAGCCCGACGACAGCGCAGCAGACAATGTCTTATGCCCCTCCATTGTTACGGCTAGCTGGTACGTGTAAACCTTGCCGAGGGTTCAACTGCACAGGGCTGACATGCTGAATAGCGTCGCCCCATGACGCGCATCTTCTGGCAACGTTCTCGCAGGACTCAAACATGATCCGCATCCTCGACGTACGGCAACCCGGCCAAGCTCTGCTGGAGCTTCGAGGACACGAAGCCGCCATCAATTGCATCGAATGGTCGCCCTCGCGACGTGGGACCCTTGCATCTGGTGCCGACGACTCACTTGTGCTGGTCTGGGATCTCCTCAGCCAGGGAAACACTGCAACACTGCCGACAGGACTTAACGGTACCCAGGCCGGACAGCCAGCGTCAAGCACAGACAACACGAGAGGTCCGGCTGCCTGTTGGCAATGCGACTATGAAGTGGGTAACATCAGTTGGGCACCACAGAGTATGTTGACCAGCCAAGGAGGCGATTGGCTAGGTGTCGCAGGCGGCAGAGGCGTTTGGGGTGTCAGCTTGTGATGGTGAGAGTGCTTCGACGCACTCATATGGTGCGTGCTGTTTTCCAACCGAGGTGCAATGGGGAGTCCAGATGCAATGTATGGTTGAAACGTGAGGTGTCTGGCGTCTTGGGAGCCTCTGGCGCTTTCTCATCCATTGGATTTTCAATATCTCGATTTGGGTGCTTCATTACTGCCACGGCACAGGGAACAGCCTTTGTTCTCCAGAAGAAAACATTGCTTTTCATCAAGCCGAGATCTTGAGCAAAGTACTACTTGTGGTCGCGATCTGGCGTCCATGATATGTGCTCAGCACTGTCTACTCCGCCTCATGCACCTACAAATACGAGATGCGGTGGGCTTGGCAGACATGAAACCTGATACCCGATATTCCCATGCGACCACGCGAGTCTGAAATTCGCTTCTGCAATACATACCACACTTTTGGTTCCACACATTCGTGGAACGCGCGGAGTTCCTCGCCGCGCGCACTAACCCATTAGACAAGGTATGGTTGTGGGGAGAAAGCCGAGAGTATTTTGGCACTGCCATATGAGAAGACATGAACTGACGCTTGGGCAGCCTTGACTCGACCCCACTTCCCCGATCGAAGCTGATCAAGTCAAACCCCGCCTGGTGTCAATTCACCGTAGCAATGATGCCCCAGCTCGCCGGTCCTTTTTTGCCCGTTTCACCGTTAAAGTTTCTTCTCATCCTGCAAAACCTCTTCTCGATGCTTTTGACCCTGGCGTCTGCCGCACCATTTTCGACAACGGGCGTACGGAGGTACGCCCAGCAACCCGCCGAGGAATTTCCAGAAGTGAGCCCCTTTTCCCCCAGCCCTCAGTCGTGCTGGATCGCTTACTAAGTCCCTTCTCCTCCGCTCCTGCAGTGGCCGCCAATCTGCGTCGGCCCCATGCTACCCGAACACGGCATCAACGACGTCCGCAATTACCACTTCTCCGCCGCGCAGCATCAGGACCAATGGGCCGACATCCACCACGACCCCGCCCTTACGACCCTGCAAGCTTTCTGCACCGACACCGGCCGTGGAGCTGATTGCGCCTGCGTGGACATCGGCCATGGCAACCTCGTGCTCAACTGCGAGAACTACCTAGGCGCCTATCCGGCGCTTGAACACTGCTTTCGCCATTGTGAGTGTGGGCATGGCGTTCCCTGGGGCCTGCGCCGAGAGGGCGTGTTGGAGGTCCTGAGCATGACCGCGGGTAGGACGGCGGTGCACGTTGGCTAAGCAGGGTGGCGAATGTTGTGGTGCCGGATTGGATGAATGCGGGTGAGGTTTTCGAAGCAATGTTCGTTGCTGTCAGGAGTTTGTTTCATGTGCCTCCGGGTTTCGCTGGGACAGAAACGGCTAAGAAACCGAGCAACTTGCGCGCGGTTGAAACATCGGTTTCAAGATATCCCTCGTGAGTCGCTTATCGTTTGGTTTTGATGTAGATGTGTATCGCTGTATATATACGCAACGATGTATGCACCCTCCGTGCTGGTAAGGTAGGTAATCAAACCATCATCGGTCCCCCACATCGGACGAGAATGGATCCATGTCCCTTCCCGCTTTGGGCCATCCTCATCGCTCTCCTCGCCCTGCTGCCCCGCCCATCAGCCAGCTCACCAACCCCCGCCTCCTCTTCCGAGCTCCTCGGCTCACGAAGCACGCCTCCCGCAGTAAGTCCACCCTTCCCCCTTTCCCCCCCTCTCACTCCCTCTCCGCACTGACCCCGTCTCCTTTCCCGAAACAGCCCGTCTGCTTCGGCCCCTGGCCCCCGTTTTCCCCGCTCCTACTCAGCGTGCTCATGAGAGCCGGCGTCTCAATCGGCGACTACTCCAGCACACAAGCCGTCTGCACCGCCCCAGGTGGCCTGTCCGACTGCAGCTGCCGCTTCACGCCCGAGACCGACCGCTGGGACCTCCACTGCGCAGTGCCCGCCGCGCGTCCCGCGCGTCCAGTGCCTGTCATGGCGCATGCCGTACTCCACTGTAGACACTGGTGTAACTGCGAGACGCCCGGTCAGGGACCCGAGATGTTGAACCCGGCCGGGGTGGGGTGGAGGGCGTACCGGCCGGCCAGGGTCGAGTGAGGGGTTTGCTGGCGGGGGGTGGGGCGTGGAGGGGGTCGCAGAGGCTTCTGCGGCGGCGGCGCTGTAGTTCCGCTTCACTGTGGCGGATGTCTGTGTGCTTGGGTTAGTGTAGCTGACTTCGAGGATGTCTTTGTGGTCTGGCTTTTGGGCCTTGGTCGCTGCTAGGTGTTCGGTGGATCGTAAAATTTTGCGACGCCGGGTATGAGCGTTTACAGGGACAACTGCGAATACGCTGTGCATCTCCAGAGGGTATATTGATGCTCGTCATCGTTAAATCGGTAGAAATATTTTGATATGGCTTCAAAGGCCGTTTATGTACAAGGAAGATGTCCATGTGTGCTCATAGAACGAAGCTCGGACCTTGTGCCAGGCTGCCAAGAATGAGATTCACTTGAGGCTCTCCCTCCACGTGAACAGGAACACATGGACAGGTAGGTTTTCAGAAAGCAATACCTTGTGTCTCCGCTGGACACAGTATCTAACATACATGCCATCATTCAGCTCCTTTCTGCGCCGCGTCTCCGGCAGCCAGCAGCAGCCGCTCCTGCCGACGCATCAACAGCAGGCACCATTAGCGGGTGATTCGTTCCAGCTCGAGCCCATAAGTCCGCACCTCATGACTCCGAAACCGGTGTTCGATGCCTCCGCATCATTCATGGCCGCGTCTACAACACTTCAGAGCCCGTTCTTGGCCATGGAGCGTCAGGAGAGGCAGCTTCAGCGGGACTTGCAGGCCCTCCTCGACGCGCAGAGCGAAGGCCTGCTCGCCGGGCTATCCGGGACAGCTACGGGTGATGCTTCCTCCCACGGTACAAGGACGCCCTCAACGTCTGCGCCTGGGGAGCGAGCTGGGCGGATAGTGCCGGTGCGGCAGCCGGTCAAGAAGAAGCTCGGTCTCCACGGAGCGCGGCGGCGCATCCTTGGCACCATACAAGAACTCGCGATTCTGAAGAGCGAGGAAAGTCGAGTTCTGGAGACGGAAGTCACGGTACGGGATGAGGTGCTGCAGCAAGTGGAGGGGTTTGGGAAGAAGAAGGCTGGGCTGGAACAGGAAGTGGCGGGTATCGAAGGACGAGACGAGAGTCAACAGCTGTCGGAGTTGCAGGCTGAGGCCAAACGCGTGGAGATAGACATTCATGAGCTGGAGTCCAAGTTATATCAGATGAGGGCGATGCATAGACGTCTGACGGCGCAGATATCAGGGTTGGACAACTCCGTGCAGGCGAAACTCTCTTCCTACACTGCTAGCTTGACAATCGTGGACGCTCAGGTTAGGAAGTTCTTGGACAGGCCACCGGTGCAGGACACAGGATTCTCTTCGGCAAAGTCATCCTTTCTATCCCTGCCTCCAAAGAGGAGGACCTTGGAGATGGCGCGGGATCATTGGCTGAGTGAGCGCGAGTTGCTGGAGAAGAAGCGAGGCGAAGTAGAAGTTGAGAAGGGTGCCTTGGATGATGGTGCGGTAGTCTGGAAGGACATCGTTACGGGAATCAGTAGGTTTGAGAGACACATACAAGACGAAGTGCGGCGGTTAGGGACCCCGGAGAAGTCATCTCAACGAGCGAATGATACGCATAGTTCTCCTGATGAAGGGATGAGGAAACTTCTGGAGCAGATGGATCCGGTCATCGCTCACGTTGAAAGCAAACTCAAGCTCGCCAAGACTCGAGATTGGAAGCTACTCGTATGCTGCATTGGCGCCGAGCTGGAGGCCTTGAAGGAAGGCCGATTACTCCTACAGGGAACACTGGACTCAGTAACTTTGGATAGGGGTACTGAAGGCCCCGTAGACGACAGCATTGAAGATGAGGGTGTAGAAACCAATGGGAAATCACGCAAACGAGGGCTTTCGGAGGACTTTGGGTTGCAGGAACAGCCTCAGCAGTCACCAGCCCTGGTTGAGGGTCTGGATGATGAGGACGACGAGCCAGACCCGGAGCTGCTGATTTCCCATCGAGATACCGATTGAACGTTTCTTGTCTTAGGATCCGTACAGCATAGTAATAGTAATTATAGATCACGATTATGGGGTTTCGTTTCCGCAGTTTATTCGTTGCGGCCACCCACGCACGAAGCTTCGTACTTCGTACTTTAGGGTACGTACCTTAGGTGACAACGCAGTATCTCCACCGACTGATCAGAGCGCGCCGCAACACTCTCGGGGATGAATTTATATCTGTGCCAGCTCTGCCACGCTTATCGATAATGCGTCGCTTCCCAAGGGTGGCGTCGTCGACTGGTAGTCTACAGTACAGCAATGTTACCGACTCCGACTTGCACTTTCACAATCCCTTCAGTACACGATGGCACAACCCTCAGTTGCAGAATTTATCACCCATTGACGCTCTCGAGTAGCGGCGTATCGGGCGAAGGGCAATGGCTGAAGAAGTCCGCCATCATCGCGCACCCTTACGCTCCTCTTGGCGGGTGCCAGAACGACCCGATCGTGCACGCGGTGAGTCTAGAGCTTCTCAACATGGGCTTTGTCGTGGGGACACTCGACTTCCGGTAAGAGGACTCTTGACGAAAAACGTCGTACAATCCTCTGACGTGCTCCATGAAGTGGTGCGGGAAGTTCGAAGGGCAAGACTAGCTGGACCGGCAGGCCGGAGACCAACGACTACATCTCCTTCGCCGGGTTCCTACTCCACTACTTGAACAATCTACAGCCTCTGGAACTCAGCAAGGCTCCGGATCAGCTCCGTATGAGTTCAGCGACGGTCCCCTCGCCGATTCCGTCGCCAGAAGGGGCATCCGCTGACTCTCCTGTCAATGTCGACGAGGACATATCATTGATTCTTGGTGGTTACTCTTACGGGTCTCTCATCACAACGCTTCTACCGACAACAGATGTCATCCTCTCACGGTTCTCAAATGCGGCAAAGGGTAGTGCTGCGGCTGAGATCATCTCGAGGGCTGCCCACCTCTCTGACCAGTGGAACGCAGAAGTCCGGCATGACTGCGAAGTGCGACAAGGTCGACAGCTGATGCTGGGACAGGCAGTTTGGGCTTCTTCGCATTCAATGGCTCAGGATGGAGAAGAGCGTGAGAGCGGTAAGAGGAAGACCAGTGGAAGATCTGGAAGGAGTTCGGATGGGTCGAGGACAAGTCTCGATGTCTCCGGGAAGAAAATTACTTCGAGGAACGGCAGCGGCGACGGCAACGAAGTCGAGCTGTGCAAGGACGAGATCATACCTCCCGTCGACATACGAATACCGAGGACATCCTATCTATTGATCTCCCCCTTGCTCCCGCCCATCTCCACACTGGCAACGTTGTTCTCCAGGTTTGGCATGAAGGAAGGGCCAGAACCTAGCTCGTCTCAATTAGGCAGTAAGGACGCTGAGGTTCCGAAAGAGAAGCTTTCGAGCCATGATACACTAGCAATCTACGGGGACAAAGATGTGTTCACTTCACAGCGGAAATTGCGCAAGTGGGCCGAGTGTTTGGCCGCCGAATCAAACTCGAGGTTTCGGTTCAGAGAAATCTCAGGCGCCGGTCACTTTTGGGTTGAGGAGGGTGTCGAGGAGCATATGAGAGCTGCTGTGAGAGAGTTGGTCCAAGACATCGGGCGCGGAGACGATACTGGGCACCCGGTGTGAGCATTCAAGGGGGTCCTCATGGCGCTGCGATTCGAGATTTACTTTTTAGTGGTTTCAGTAATGAAGATCAGATATATCCTGCCTCCGCATTTCGGCGGCCCCTTATGTCGCACGGCATGTGGGTAGAGGTAGGATGTGCATATATCTATCAGGTAGTACAACCATCTGCAAGGTCTGGAAACAGCGCTATTTGTATCGCATTCATCCACCTCGTGAGCATCACCAGACCGCAGCACCCAGAAGATCTGATTGAAGATGGCGCCATCCACGCACCAGAACTTTCTTCTTCCGGGTCTCATCATGGGATCGTCGTAACTTAACAGGTAGTGCGCATATTTCTTTTCACGCTGCCATCGATATATCTGTGGATCCTGCTCACTTTTGCCTTTTGCTTTTTGCCGTGGAAATACTTGTGATGCAAGTCGTATGTACGCTTAAAAGGCTCATAGTGTGGGGTAAGTGCATGGAATATGGAACAGGTAGACCCTGAAGGTGTTGCCGATGGCCCTCTTCTGTATGCTATATATACTATAGCTTGTCCCCAGTGATATCCGCGTCTCCATTGATACTGGATATCCTTAACCCGTACTTCGTATATAAAGTTGAAACGGGGTTCACCCACCAGGTGTCTCTAGGCCCTGTCACGGAGCAACGGAGGTCATTCCGCCGTGTGATCCGTTCCGCTCGCGTGACGAGTTACCTACTAAAGTCACGATTTCTTTGCCCATGGATGGCTTGAACTGACAGCGTCTTTCTATTTTCCTTTTTCATATCTTCATTAGTGATACACCGGTACGTAACAGCAATGCACCTGGAGATCCGACTATAACACAGTCCTGTCGCGGATTGCTTCGCCGCCTGTATCATAATGTCCTTCCTTCAAGACACGACGTTACTGCCATGTACAGCCCAACAGGGCAACCCACTCAGGAGATTGAAGCCAGCGTCTACTAGTCAGTCACAGGGCCGACAGTTGCGCTCAAAAGGCTCCATTGCCTCCCTGGTGTCCGCTGCCCGCCATCCTGTCGCTGCGATCGCGGATGTTCTTGACGGCTTACGAGATGGTCTCACCAAGGAAGAGCGCGTTGAGAGGCAGAGGCTGGAGAACAAGAAGCAGATCCTTTACATACGGTTACGGGATGTAAGTGTCAAGCCAGCCGCTTCGGGCTCGTCCTCTGGGTTATCTAGAGCTAATGGACCTACTCTACAGTCCACAAATTACGAGGACTGGAAGGCTTATGCCGAAACGCTCGATGACCTTGAGGGCAATAACGTTTGGAAATCCATCGTTGACTCACCCGACTATGACGCTGCTCTCATCGCAGCTCGGTTGGAGCAACTCGATGAGGCGCGCACAAGCTATGACACCGGACGGATGCTCTTCGTAATACGTACGGCGTTGACCAGAGGGTTAGGAGAGATGGGCAACATTAGACTGTATAAACATACACATGTCGGCACGAAAGACCTTGTCGAACGCTATATAAGCTCCGCTCTGGATACCCTGAACGCACTCGTGGATATTTCAGCCAGGAGTGGGTGCGATAGTACGGAGTCGAAGCGTATACTGGAACAAGTTTTGTTCGCGAGGCAAGCGTTCGGGAGAAGTGCACTGCTACTCTCTGGTGGCGCGACGTTTGGCATGAACCACATCGGAGTGTTAAAGGCTTTATGGGAGGCACGTCTGCTGCCAAGGATTATCTCCGGCGCATCCGCAGGAAGTATTGTGTGCGCTGTTCTCTGCACGCGGACCGACGAGGAGATGCCGGAACTACTAGCCACTTTCTGTTACGGAGATTTCGCTGTGTTTGAGGAAGAAGGTAACGAGGACGGAGTACTTCGCAAAGCCGCGAGGTTCCTGAAGTTCGGGGCCTTGTTTGACATCTCACACCTGACTAGAGTGATGAAGGATATACTGGGGAACATGACTTTTCAAGAAGCTTATAACCGCACGAGGAGGATACTGAACATCTGCGTGTCGAGCGCAAGTCTGTACGAGTTGCCGCGGCTTCTGAACTATGTCACAGCACCTAACGTGCTGATATGGTCTGCTGTGTAAGTCACACAAACTTTTGCAACATGCTTTGAGTGCTGATGGACGAACAGTGCGGCATCCTGCTCGGTGCCGTTCATATTCTCGGCGGCTTCTATACTTGCGAAAGACCCAAGGACGGGCGAAGCTGTACCGTGGAATCCTTCACCACAACGCTGGATAGATGGCTCGGTCGACAACGATATCCCCATGACCCGTCTGGCGGAAATGTTTAATGTCAATCATTTCATCGTTTCTCAAGTCAACCCTCACGTGGTTCCCTTTCTCGTCAAAGAGGAAGATTCGATAAGCGCGGAGGCTCAACGTTCTACCTCCACTGTTGCTGGCGGACCCACGTGGCTGCATAGTATGACGAACTTTGCCAAGGGTGAGGCACTGCATCGTATGCATGTAATGGCCGAGTTAGGAGTCTTTCCAAACACCCTTACCAAGGCCATATCCGTACTCAGTCAGAAATACTCGGGCGATATTACGATATTTCCAGAGATCTCGTATACAGACTTTCCGCGGATGCTAAGAAATCCAACCCAGGAGTCTATGCTGCAAGCTATGCTCTGCGGCGAGCGAGCTACATGGCCGAAGATGAGTAGAATACGGAACCACTGTGCCATCGAGCTGGCACTCGATGATGCTGTGCAAAAGCTGAGGGCGAGAATTGTATTCAGCCGAAGTCAGGTGGACTTGAGAGCCAAAACTCTGCCCAGATCTATTTCAGCAGCCAGCAATGGTTCCGGCCGGGGCCGAGGTAGAGATAGCATACGGCCGAGACAAACTTCGCGGGACCCCGAACCTATCGTCTCAGCTGCTACAAGGGTGGCCAAACCTAGAGTTCTCGGATCTAGACCAACGGATGTTCTTGGGACAAGTGTCGGAGTGCCTTCAGAAGATGGCGGAGCAAAGCTAGCTTCCCACACGTTCGAGTCCGTCCCTCATAAAGTGCCATACGCAACCCCTCTCGTCATCCCTCCGCTTGACTTCATCTCTTCTGGTGCTGAAACCTCAAACGCTACGATCTCCGACTCTGACGACGACGAAACGAGAGAATTGTCGTCCCCGGAATCGCCGTCTTCACCGATTTTACCTACTTCATGGTCTTTCGTGCGCCCACTTTTTCCTTTTGCGTCTCAACCAACCACTCCGGCTGCGTCTCAGCGGCGATTCGGTTATTTCCCTCCTCCGACAACATATGCCACTTCTCCCCCACCTCTAGGTGCGACCGAGTCACCGAACAACCCGCTAGATACCCTGAGTATGACCCCGATGGAAGTGGGTACACCGAGCTCTCCCGCACTGCGGTACAAGAATCTGGCCCATCAGATTCCAGGCAATCCGGTCACGGAGACCGTCCATGCAGCCCCGATTATGTCCACGGCATCCATAGGACGGAATGGGCTGGAAACTGATCTCTCCGGCACAAGGGCGATGCTGCGAAGGAAAAAGAGCAGTAGCTCAACCAAAAGGTTCAGCATTGGACCGTCGACGTAATAATGACCGGGAAACACATGCATCGAAGAAGCACAAGCGGCGTTGTTAGAGCTAGTCGGCATACACTGGGTAGAAGAGGCTTGGCCTTTTGGCGTACACACGGGTATAGCAGCCATGGCAAAGACTGGCGTTTTGAGCAGCATTATGAGTATTCTTTCATATTATTATTGTTTCGTCTTCCGCGTTTAGAGTTGCGGATTAAAGGGAGTACTATCACCAGTCTCAGGGTCGGCTTGAATTGTCTACAGAGACAGACACAAGGGCATGGACTTTTGAGTAATCTGTTTCCAGAAGACGAGTCTGGTTGGGCATCATTACTGTTGAGAGTCAGCGTACAGATAGACAGCGCCAGTCGTTTCAGCATATGAGAGGAGGGTTCGAGAGCAACATCAATAAAGGACGTCGTCTCGACCAGATCCAAGATCGCAAAGCTCACTTTGTATATTTCTTTCACGCTTGAGGGTCCAATGGCAACAACGTATATAATTGAGCCCTGTGACTTGTCATTCCCCTAGCAATGACGACCATGGATGTGTGTAAACGATAATGCAGGACATGTTCCAACCCGCTTAAGAGAACATTGCTACTGTATATGACTGGCTCAGAGCGACATGCAGATGGAAATCAGCATAGATCATGATTAGATTGTGGATCATGATTTGTTGAACAAGCGTGCCGTCCCTCTTACTCAGAGGCGCCTGTGAAACCCACCATCGCGGATCTCCCGTCTACACTACTAGGTAGTGTACAGGTGCTAAGTGCGAAGGGAGGAGCTTGCAGCTGCAGCTGCAGCTGCAGCTGGCATCCTTCCATCTTGTCAACTTTACATTGGTTCGAGAACGATGTCTCCCAAAACCTAGTTCCACACACTAATCTTCAAGAGGTGTGTGCTCAATTGCCTACATCCCAACCTAATTCGTGGAAGTCGTCAGCAGGGTCGCCTGCATACATCCTCACCCTTTCCCTTGAACCTTCCCTTTCAAACTCTCGGAAGGGAATGCTGGGAATGACAACAACTGACAAGATCCATTGCATCTGCATTGGGCTTAAACCTGCCGGGTGAGGGTGAGGATGATGGCGATGGGGCCTGCGCTGCATCCCGGCATATCCGCATGGGATAGACGCGAGCATGCAGCGCGGTGGACTCCGTGATGCGGAGTGCCCTTTACCCTCCCAAGCTATGCTCTCCCTTTCCAACGTCCTAGCTCTTTTCCATCTTCGTTTCAATCATTCTCGTCGCTCTTTGAACTGAGGATCATACCATCGAGTTTATTTCGATGAGCCTCAATATTTCTTGCCACTACGACAAATCTCAGCCCTACCGCATACCTTGTGAGCGTCGCAGTAGCGGCCGTATAAGGTTGATAGCGGTAGGCTAAAGCGCTGCGATTCTATCAATGTTGCATTGGATATGATCCCCTGCTCATCCGGCCGTCTTTCCTTTCCATGCTTGGTTCTGTTGGTCAGTACCTTTATAGCCTCATCGTCGACCCTTGAGGTTGTACGTAGCTCGAGCTGTTCGTCAGTATGCCTCGATGATCCGCAAAACTCGTCCTCTCCGGGCACATCTGGCGACGCCACGGTGTGCAAGGATTCTCAATACAACAGCACGACCAATGGCACCAGGTTTCAGAGCTGCATCGATTGTCAGTTGAGTAGTGCGGCCGTGGATCAGGCGACCGGTCAGACCAATCTGGGTTGGGCTTTATGTGAGTCTACTAAGAGCTTTCATTGCCACCGAACTTCCATACTGTACCTTGAAAATCGAACAATCATGACTGATTTTTGGTTTTGAACGGAAGACAATCTAAGATATGCCGTCGACTGGTGCATTTTCGGGTATCCGGACAATCACCATGCTGCGTCGACTCCATGCCTTGGTTCATGCAAATCTGTTCAGGACGCGCTCAAAGCGAACTTGACCGACCCAGGTTCCAACACGGCTTATGGTTACTGTCAAGATGGGTCTTTCATGGCTGGTGTGGACCTCTGCGCTTCTTGCAATGCTCTGGTTCCCGACCAGAGTTATCCGTCCAATTGTATGTCGTTCATCACGCGTTCATGAATCTACGTAACACTACTGTTGACTGACATGACCTCCACAGTCATGAAAGTCCTCAAGGCCGCCTGTCAACAGCAACCCCAAGCCGGCGCATCACTAGGAATGACCGGGTCGATTTTCTCCTCAACTCCCATTGTCTCCACAACTTCCGCTTCCTCCGCCAATGCAACGGCACAGTCCGGACTCACCGTGGGCGCAAAGGTCGGCATCGGTCTGGGCGTTCCGGCCGCTGTGTTGACCATGCTACTCATCTTCGTCTTCTGGTATTCGAGGAGGCAAACCCGTCCAACAGGACATCACCGCATGGATGAGCGATGGGGCGATCGAGATATATCGACCCCCTTGCCAGGCTGGAGTCAAAACCGATCAGACGCCGAGCAAACCGTCTGGCAGAACGAGGGGTCGGCCAAGTACTACCAACCACCTTACAAGACTGATGCGCCCAGTCATCGGAATGGCGCAGGGTTTCATGAAAGGGTTCCCTTACAGGACATACCTGTGCCGAGGCTGAAGCGACCCGTCCCAGCGATGAGAGTCGACACAAGGAACTTGTATCATGGACAGAATACGGGTCCAGTTCCGCATTCTGTATTTGAATAGGCTCTACGGGCATTGTGGGCATGGGCACTGCTGTCTGATGGAGGATATCTATGCCGCTGCAGGCAGGGGCATAGATCAGTCGGTGCGAAGGCGTATAATATACCAAGGTTCTTACTCTGTATTCGTTTCATCACACCAAGTGCTGGGCGGTGGGACTCGTTCGTTGTATTTCTGTTTGGGGAGCCATAATATACACTCGCAAGATCGACCCTCAGTTCACAAGTCGAACCAACTGGTCTCCCTTCCCACTTAGTTTCGTGATTGCTGTGACACTCGTGCGTTGTCATCGAGCAACGTGTCCGGTTACATTGAGTCAGTTGCACGAGCAATAGACAGTCATGCTACATATCCTCCCATGACATTCTAGAGCGGTGCGATTGTCCGTCGGGTTCTTGCATCGGAAACCCCATTCTCTAGCCATTGCCTCCATGGCAGAAAGTCAATTCGAAGAGAAGTCGAAAGAGCTCCAGTTACAAACTTTGTATCTGGCCTCATGCCTCACGATCTCCAGAAGCGGACCTTCCGTTGCATCTTTGCAAGACCGTTCTGCATGTCTCATGCAAATAAGATCTGCTTTCCGTGCCTGGTCATCGACACGACAAGAATGGTTGGCGCGCGTAGTATCCAACATACATACGAACTTCCAGCGATGATTTACTTTCTGCCCCACGAGGCAATGCACGGGAAATCGCTTCCGACGACGCACCTAAGCCAGATCGAGTTAGATGCCGTGTTCAGCCGTCGATCCCGTATCTTTTTATGGATATCTCTGCTGCACGCTTCATGACCACATCCACAACACCGCTCGACGCCGACAGACCTCATTGCCGGAAAGGGAATATCGAGAACTGTCTATCGTGAGGTAACACGAGCCTCGTGGCTTCCATTGACCGCCCAGCTTCGGAGTCAATGCTCAAAGCTGACATGTTTGTTTGCTCCGCCTCGATGGCACGGCTCGTGCGGGCTCTGCCGGCGTGTTTGTGTCTGTATATATGGCCTTGATGTCAGCATCTTTTTTAATATCTTCTCCATTTCCTTCTACAGCGCTCTCAAGTCTCCCCACAAAATCCAGCCTCTCTCTCCTTCAATCCCCCAGTTCAACCAGACATGTATCCTACCATCTCATCCTCTCTTCTCTTCCTCCTCGCCCTCCTATCTCTCATCAGCTCCACCACCGCCCAAGCCCGCTGCAACGCCGACAACTGCCTCCGCGCCGCCAAACGATCCAGCGCGCAGATCGCGCCCTTCTGCTCCGCGTACCTCTCCACCGCGCCCGCATCGACCGCTACCCTCCCGGCCTTCGCCACAGGCGCCTGCTCGCAAGCGCCCTCCCGCATCTCCAGCGCCTGCCAGTGCCTCTTCTCCTCCTCCGTGAGCTCCCCCTGACCGGCCAACAACCCTCCCTCTCCCTCCAGCCGATCCCCATAGCTCAACAACCAAAGCTAACCTCACCCCCTCAAACCCCCAGACCTCACAGAGTCAGACCTCCACACCGACCTCCACACCGACCTCAACACCGACCTCCACACCCACATCCCCACCCCCGCCCCCACCCCTTTCCGCGCCCGCGCCCGCACTCCCCACCTACAAACAAGTAGCGCACCAAACGCCCTGCTGCCTATGCTGCGCCTTCGCGGGCTACTCGCTGGTGGGCGCGGCGTCGGCCTTCACGCAGGCGCAGGCGTCGGAGATCTGTCAGCAGCGCTGCACCGCGAGGGAGGGGTGCCGGACTGTGTACGTGGAGAACGTGAACAACGAGGGGGATTATAGCTGGTATTGCATCTACAAGGATGGGCCGTATGATGTGGCGGATACGGATTGTGCGGGCTCCGTCAGTGGGACTTGTGTTGAGTTGGTGGTTTGGGGGTAAGGTTTTGGGCGGGGGGATGGGGGGATGGGGAGTTGGGAGGGGAGGAGAGGTGGGGGGCGGTGCGTGGGAGGTAGGGGGTGGTGTGTGATGCTCGATACGATACGATACGACGCGACGCAACTGAGAGTCTTCCGGGACGCTCTTACGATGGATTATCTGATTGAGCAAACGACCCTAGATTGAATTACAGCCATTGACGATCGCACCCTCCGCCTCCGCTTTATCATCATCACCGTTCTCTCCTCGTTACTCCGCTTTCATCACCCAACCCCTGGACTGGTGGAAGGGAAAACGGCACCTACGAAATCAACACGGGCTCCTTTAGATAGGATCTTTCGAGTAATATAATGCTAATGTCTTTACCAACAAGATCCAGTGCCGGACCCTTCGTGATCGTCTCAGAGTGAAGACTTGTCCAGAAAAGACACTGTAACGCCATGCTTTGAGGCCCGCAGAGTGATTGGTCGTTCACAGTAACCTAGACGGTCGACGTGCCGTTTCCTCGTACGGAATAAATCCCGTTCATGTTCCTAAAAGCCAAAGCCCTCCATGACGGAGTCTAAATGGTCCCCAAATTTCTATAGCGCTTTAACCTCACGGCAATAGTAACCAAACAATCCTCCTCACGAAGAGACAACTTCAAAACTTCACTATACTATACTATACTAAACCATACTAGACGAGACTAAATCGTCGCGACTAAATACCCACCGACTCCCTACCCACACACACCTATCCGTTTTCCGCGCCGACCCAACCTCGGATCCAAAATCTCACTATAGGCTGCCCTATCAGGGTCCCATTCTTTGTTTCCAAAAAGCGCAAAAACAAGCCCGTAGAAAAATCCGCCCCCGACCTTAGTTCCCGTCTCCTGCGAATCGAAGGGACCGAGACTCTCAAAGAGCAAGCCGTCTCGTCTCTCCCGGCTGCGCTCCGTTAACTCCGCTCGCCTGCCGACTTCTCTCCCTGCTTCCCTCCCTCTCTTCCTCCCTTCCTCCCTCCGTCCCTCCCTTCGTTGGAAGCAAGACGGGAAATCACGCAATCACGCAATCCCCAACCCAGTCCTCATCCCCTCCCTCGTCCCCTCCGTCTCCATCCCCCCACCACCCGCCCCATGCCCATTAACACCCACACCCACACCCATACCCGCACTCGCACTCGCCCTCGCCCCCAAACTCCTCCCCCTCTCCCGCATCCTCCTCCCCTCCATCAAGCCCCTCAGCCCACGTTTCTGCAACCCGACAACAGCACTCAACTCGCCCGTCCAGGGCCCATCTCTTTCCCTTTCCCTTTCCCTCTCCCCGTCTCGGTCCCTCTCCTGCCCCGCCCCCTCTCTTGCGAAATTCTCGTCGTAGCCGTCACCGCCCTCAGACACGGAGGCGGTGTCGGCGACGCTGTTGGTGCCGGTGCTGGCCGTGGTGCTGGCGGATGTGGGCGGGGGGAGGTTGGCGTCGTCGCGAGGGTGGTGCGGGGGACGGCCGTGGGTGCCGTTCGTGGGCGCGGGGAAGGAGGTGTTAATGCGGAGGGCGTGGGGTTTGGTCGTCGGTGGTGCTGTCGATGAGGTCAGGAGGGTGGTGGTCGGGTTTGGGTTGGGGAGGTTTTCGCTTCCCAAGGACGATTGTACTTCTGACTCGTCTTCTTCGGCGGCGGTGGTGATGATGGTGGCGGATGTCGGTGGTCGCGAGGTAAGAGAGGTGGATCCTTTGGCAACGGTAACGCCGACGCCGACGCCGCCGCGCCCACCGCCGGCGGCCATGGCGGCGGCGTTGAAGATGGCGGCGGCGTTGCGGCCGTCGAGGACCTGGTGGAGTCGCTCGATCGTCGCTTCGAGAAGGCCGTCGATCTGGTAGGGGCGGGCGAGTTGGAGGAGAGAGCAGAGGATCTGCGGCGTGCTGAGTGGAGAGGAGGGCGGAGGGAGGGCGGAGGTGTAGAGGTAGTGCGCGAGAGCCTGGAGGGTCAGATAGGTGTGCGGGAGGTAGAGGGTGCGTGGGCGGGAGGTGGCGGGGAGGGTGCGGAGGTCTGATGGGTGGTCGAGGTGAGTGGAGGCGTCGTGTTTGTTGTTTGTCAGCGTCGTGGCGGTCGAGTAGCTGGTGCCGATGCTGCCGGTAATGGTGATGCTGGAGTTGCGCGATGTTTGCGAATGCGTCAGTCCCCGGAGGGTGGCGGCGTCTTCTCCGTCATTGGTGGCGGCGCATTCCGAGAGGAGCTGGATAAAGTACGGACCCCATCTGTGGGCGAGGAGGTGGGAGTTTACCGGGACACGTTCGCCGCCAATGGCTAGAAGGTCCATGTCGGCGAGTTCGCGGAGGCCAAGTGCCATCTGACCGAGTTCTTCTGCGGCTGTGAGATGAGGACGACCGCCTGCCAGCCACGCCGTTTTCCTGGACAGGGGTGATGCAGGGATTGTGGGCGAGCTGACGGAGACGTAGCCTGACGTCGGTTTTGTTCGCCGTGGATTGTCGTACATACCGAATGCTTCGAGCTCAACCATACATATGTCTGAGAAGTTAATTCGGCGGTGATTGTAATCCTCAACGAGGCTCCTCTTCCGATTCCCTAAGATGACAAAGGTATTCCTTCTATTCCAAAGAATGCCTCGATTCCAGCTCCCCTGAGTGAACACGGTACCGCCAGCGTCGATCCGAGCCCAAGTGAGCGTTTTGAGATCCATCGCCCACAGCGCATATTCTTGTTTTGATGATGTTAGATACGTCCCGCTGACCACAAAGTGATTATCTAGTACACCGCCGTTCGGAAATCGTAACCCTGGTGGTGAGAATTGCCCGTGCATGTGCTTCTCCGACAAAGTCCCATCTGACAGCCTGACCTGCAGCTCGAGCTTGACGTCCAAGAAGTTGTAATTAGAGTATATCAACATTGATGAGCCTGTTTCTGGATGGCTAAGAGTGCTTCGTTCTTCACCATTATGCGATTCCCGACTTGGACCCTTCCCTATCCTCGACGCTGCCATACTAGTCAAGGGCGCAACTACACTCCGATACGCACCGCAGCTACGACCGAGGGAGTTTGTAGCGGTCCACTTGAGGCTGCGGAGGTTGAAAACGCTGATCTGCTCGATGTATTCATTCGTACTGTCCTGACCTCCCACCACGACCATGTCCGCACCTCCGGACCCATCTAGCGCAACGCCAATTGTGCCTTGGTTGGGATTCGAAGAGGATGGATTGTGGTGGATTGCTGAGAAGGGTGCACTGGCCGACGCGAAAGCCGCCGAGGATGGCAGAATAGTCGCGCAGTGTGCATATCGTCCCTGTGGCGTGTCCAAAGTGGGGATATATGTCCAGGCACGCGTATGTACGTCAAAGACATGGATATCTGACAGCACAACCACCTCTGGCTGCGAGTCTTGTGGGCCGGGTTGGGGCAACGTGGTACTTGAAGTCTGATTCGACGGCGACGAGGGTGACATGCCGCCATAGCAGACCAGCTTCGCCTCTCCCAGAGAACAGACGCTATGGAAATACCTCGGTGGTGGAATATCGCCCGTCGTTTCGATCTTCGACCAATGCCGTTTGATCAAGTCTAACTCATAAACATCTGACGTCAATCGCGGTCTAGTTCTTGACAAGATCCGGCCCCCAAAAACATAAAGCTTGTCGCCTAGAATGGTCGTCGTTGCACCCACCAGAGGGTGCGGCTCCCTCCCTGTCGTCCTATATTCATTACATACCAGGCCAGACAGTTGGGTAGCGCCCATCATAGGCGCAGAGTTCGCGGCATTCGGTTGGGCCGCTGCCGGCGATGCGCTTGCCGACTGTGATGGTAGTCCAGCGGTCCTAGCCGGCTTAGAGGGTTCGGTGTCTTGATGCATATCAGGCGCGATATCTCGATTAAGGCTTGACTGACTACTGTTCATATCCGCCAAATACGTGCTTGACGAATTCTTGAATCTCCCTCCATAGAAGTTAGTCGGCGATGGAGCAGAAACGTCCGAATTCATGGTACTGGACCTGCCGGTGCTGGTCGGTGGTCGCGACATATCGGGCTGGACCCTCCAGCGTGGACGGAGAGGATCTTGACCGATGGTATGGCGGTCAACTTGTGCGTTTGGAGGCGTCCGTGGGAAAAGACCTTCGGGCTGAGCAAAATCTGGGATGACTATTGCCACATGTTTTTTCCTGCGAGCTGATTTGATCCCGGCAGAATCGTCACTTTCCGCCTCAGGGATTTTCGGCTGATGCGGTGGGTGACCGCAGTTGATAGAAGCTTCCGGTAAGTCCGGAGAGTCTTTGAGAACGGACTGGATGATTTTTGGAGTGATGACTATTGGGATATGCTTTGCCCTTGGCTCGTCGAGTGCCGCCGCTCCCGTGCGCCTCGGCGGGGTTGACTTGTTTGGCCCAAGGTCTGTTTGTAGAGAGGCAGACTGCTTCGCGACGATCCTCTGTGGCGATAGATGAGCCGCGAAAATCTGGAGCCCGGACGATATATCGGACTGTTGAAGCTTGACCGGGTCAGGACACTGGGATAGCAGTGGCGCCCACCTCCCGCGCGGATCTAAAGGCACCATCATGAGTCGAGAGTCCTTCGCAATTGAGACAATGGAATCAAATTATTCTGGTTACGGTGTCGGAAAGGAGTATAAAAAGCAAAGATTGTCCGCAGTCCACATACAAGAGTGCTCTGTCTGTGCAAGTAGACAAGTGATGGCCTCCACTCCAAGCCTTCCAAGTATCACCCACAGTCAATCGATATTTAGCCCCTCTCTCACCTCGGCCAGCGGCCTCTGGATCTTGCAGAAGGGGCAGGTCAGCGATCTGTCTCGTTCGGGAACCTACAGGCGTGTCTAACAAGTTTTGCGCTCAATGCAGGCCTTAGCGGGTGTACGGTCCCGAATGGAGCCCCGCTGAAGCAGATCGCCTGCAGATTGGACTCGAGCAAGGGGATACTTGCAGCCAGTGGATTTTGATTTGATCAAGTATGATTGTAAGGTAGTGCGGCAGGTATGAGAACGGAGCTATGGGCTATTGTCCTTGAGATACAAGTCCGAAGTAAAGGTACAGACTGGTACAGTGTACGAATTAGCTTTGGTTCACATGGAATTATGCAACTTCCAACACCTGTGTGTGCAGGGATCCGGGACTCGTCCTCTGTGAGCAAGAGAGGTCATGTTCCTGGTGGGATGGGATGATTGATGAACAAGATTCAGGTAGAGGCTTCATGGGCATTCATCAACAGTCTATCAATTTAGATACCTGGTAGACCCAACAGTACTACTTCAATCATCACTCTCAACCCAAACTACAATGGTCTTCTTCAGGTCCAGGTAATCAATCTGACTCTGGCCGTCAAGGCAAGTATCACTGAACATGTAACCTTGTGACAAGCACTGTACGAGTCCTGCTCTGCACTGCACTGTCACCATCGCCGTCACAGTCACCATTACGACGTCAGTTCCCCAGCTGTTGGTACGAGCGCGATAGATGGATCGATCGTACCCACTGAAGCAGAACAGACCTATCACGTTGCTATGCATGAGAATTCGGATTCAACAAAGCCTTGACGTTACATGACATTGATGAACGCTATCATGGACAACCAAGGGACCATCTCTACAATTTGTATGTATTTTGAACGTGACCCCCCAAGCTGTGCATCATCACCATCATAATTACCAAAATGCGCTCGCCATGAAAGTCGTTGTAATACCATCTTCTCAACCCCTCACCAACCATTCACCACACCCCCAAAGTCCTCGTCACCCTCCACCACGCCGCCATCAACACCATCGACCTCCTTTACGCCCACGGCCTGCACCAGAACACCACCTCGCCCGTGCGGGCCCCGTTCGCGCTCAAGCTCGAGCTCGACGGCACCGCCGCTGACGCCTTGTCCTCGTCGAAATGGAAGTGCAGCGACCTCGAGTTCGCGGAGGACCGAGGCCCTTCGCGGAAACAGATCGTGGTGGACAGGGACGGCTTGCATGAATCCCTGCCGGCTTGTCATTCGCAGGTGCGGCAACCCCCGGTCGCCGGCGCGCCAGTCAGCTACGGCGCGTCGGCGGAACAACCGGGAGGCCTGAATGCCGGCGAGACGGTGCTCGGACTCTGTGGGAGCGGGGTGCTTGGGCGTGATGGCGGTGCAGATGGCCAAGGTGATGGGCGCGAGGGCGAGCGCAACAGCGGGGTCGAGGGGGAAGGTGGAGGTTGGGCGGAGATGGGGGCGGTTTTCTCTCCAGAAATAAAGCAGCTCTGTGCGGATTGGAGGATCCTTTCGAAGACCTTTTAAGAAGTGTGCACACGCTCGACCCAGACCTCGAGCTGATTGCTGCTACTGATAGCCCTTGTAAGGGCTGAGGATTCAATTGCGCTAGACGTGGTTGATGAGGTCAGATCTGAGGAGTGTAGTGAGTGATGTGTTTTGTGAGCCAAATCCGGGTAGGCTATTAATCGCGAGTCTCGCGTCTTGCGAGAGTCTTGCTGTAGTGTTGTCAGGGGGCTGATGTCCGAGCTGTCCACCGAGTGGGTTGACGGAGTGTGGCGTGAGAACGAAGGAAGCAGTGGTAAATATCAAGTACCAAGGGTCATAAAGCTGACACAAGCTAGGTCCATGGCCGTCCGCCTAGAGCGTAGTTCTATGCGGTCCTGATTCGTGATTGTAGAAGATCCACAATCACCTCATGCCCTCTCTTAACTGCCATAGAGAGTGGAGTGTCTCCAAGCGAGTCCTCGGCTACCACATCGACCCGTTCATGACTTACTAAAACTCTCACGACCTCCACCTGGCCGTGCTGCGCCGCTAGAAAGAGTGGAGTTTGGCCCCATAAGTTTCTGGTATTCACGTCGAAGCCATGACTTATCAAGAGCTTCACCACAGCTTCGTAGCCGCATATAGCCGCTCTGGCGAGTGCTCTTTGACCTCTATCGTTCCTGTTGTCCTTGGCAAGTTTGCTATGGCACAGCAACAGCCTCAGCACAGCTTCATGACCGTTCCCAGCTGCCATAGAAAGCAGTGAGTCCGACCCAGTTCTATCCTTCGACTCAACATCAGTATCTTCCCGGGCTATCAACAGCTTCACCACATCGACGTGCCCGTATAGAACGGCCACGGAGAGCGGTGTATGGCCATATCCGTCCTTGATATTCACGTCGACACGGTCGTCGCTTATCAGCAACTTCACCACATCTGCATTCCCCTTCCTGGCCGCTAGATAAAGTGGCGAGACCTCTGCAACGCTCAAAAAGTTCACGTCGACGTTCTTCTGCTCCAGTAGCAGTCTCACCACAGCTTCATGTCCGTAATGAACTGCTCGAAACAATGGTGTTTTGTAGTGTGAATCTTCGGAATCGACATCGATTCCATCGGCAATTACCAACAGTCGCACCGTGGCCTCATGCCCACGCTCTGCGGCGACTGAGAGCGGCGTTTGATTGGTAGCATCTCTGCTATTGATGTCAACATTGCTCTGCTGCATCAGCAGTTTCACTGTAGCTTCATGCCCTTCCTGGGCCGCATAGTGTAGCGGTGTCCATCCGTTGCCGTCCGCCTTTGCCGCATCGGCCCCTTCCTCAATGAGACTGCGCAGGACCTTGGGTAAGCCGAGATAGGAAGACAGATGTACCGCACAGAAATTCATTGGGGACCACCCCCACTTTCCGTAAAATGGCCAAGCTGGAGCGAACAAGACCTGGGTCGCACAGATCATTTTGCCACTATTTCGAACCAACCTTAGGGCCATAGCTTTGCTGGTGTCTTCCGTTTCTCCGCGAGCGTGCAGACCCCAAAATCGTGCGGCATACTCATAAAAGGGACTTCTCCATAAGAACTCTTCGAGCTCCTTGTCGCTATGACAGTAGTCCTTGTCGAATGTGTCGAAGGAAAGGTATGTAAGACACGTCGCTACGATGTTCGCCTGAGTATGCGGAAATCGAACGTCTCGGTTCCGTTCGAAGTACTCCTGTGTCGTGTAGTCTGCGTAAGATGAGCAAGAAGCTTCGCGTCAACGCTTTGAATTCTTGACGGGTGATTACTAACGGACAAGATGAATGATGGTACTGTGCTCGTCAATGACGACTAAGCCAGCACAGACAGAAGTCAAAAGGTCCTCATCCTCGATCAAGTCAAAGTCCATCTCGGTCATTCCAGGCTCAACCGCGAGTGCGTATTGGAGGTCTCTGACTGACAATGGACGAAGGGTATACGCGAGCCAAGAAAGAACACGGGTAGCTAAATCCCGATCGTCATCGATCTGTGCCTCAATCCGTTTCATGGCTTCATCATATGTCTGATCGACTTCTTTCGGCAAGTTTGCGAGAGCTCTGCGAACCTCTCTACGGTTAGTCTTGCCGACCAGAGAATCTATGTGCAGCTGAGTGAGCAGAAACCTAAAGGTGGTCAACGACGGGTACAAGAATGAGATAATATTGGACCTCACATTCCCCTGGCTTTGTCGACTATGGTGTTCTCTATGTCATCTCGAAGTGTGACATCCGCTTGTATATGTCGCGCCAGTCGATGCTCGCGAGAAATCCGGCCTTTGACAAACTTGCGGATATCGTCATCATTCGCTCGAATGTCCAAACGTATGGCTCCCTGAAGCTCACGTTCAATTGCGGTAATGTAGCGCGATGTAAACATCAGCTTCACAGCAAGCGCCAAGGATCGAAGCTCTGTCAATATGTGTTGCCGGACGCCATTGTCTTCGGGACACTCGTCTAGAGCATCAATGACGATGAAGACCTTGGAGTACCTCATCATCTCGGATTGTAAAGCTTTGACCATTCTGCCTAGTTCTGGACAGGTGTTCTGCCGGATGTGCTTATCATAAAGTGATCTTACTTCAGCAGACGTCTCCGACTGAATCTGTACCAACTGCTTTAATAGGCTTGCAATAACATCGGAAGCTGTCTGCTCAATTCGTTCCTTGTAGTTGAAGTAGACGCATGCTACCGCTACATTCTGGTCTTTGAACAGCGTTTGGAGATGATCTACCACGATGGAACTGCCATGGTCAGTATACCATGCTTCGTCGGACTACATGATGCTCTTACGCAATCACGGTCTTTCCGCCACCAGCTGTACTGCTGTCAGTCCCCTGATAAAATATCGTTCATCCTTCGGAGTCTGCTTACGAATACCAGGACACCATAGAGTCTCTTTCTCTCCATACAGCCAGTGCTTGAACTGATCTGATTCGAGCAACCATCGTCCAGTTCCGCTTTGTCTCCTTCGGAATATGTCACTGTGAGTCATCCAAGGGTTCAGAGGTGACAGCCAGTCTGCGATGTCCCGAAGTTCCTTTTCTAACAGTTGCTCATTATGATCCCACCCCAGTGATGGATATGGGGAAGACCTTACGGTGGTTGTTCAGCTGAAGCTGGGTAACCCCTGCTGTGATCTCTGTCACTCCACTTTTGATCTCCATGACATCGTCCTTGATTGCCCGGGACAATGTGCTATCTAGTCAGGATAACAATTCGATTCAAAACGTTGTAGAGGACGCACAAAAGATCATCTGCTAGTGCAAAGGCGATGAGCGATTTCAGACGTTCGATTTTAGCCAGCATTTCATTGATCTCCACCTTGTCGAACTTCCAACCCAAGATCTTCCCGATCTTCTTGAGTCCTCCAACTGGTTCTAGCTTCCATCTCAGTCGCTCCAACGTGACCTCGAAGTCGTTCAGGGGGCCGTTCTTGACTCCGAGTTTTCGGACTACATTGAACCAGGGGTCCTCCGCTTCAGCTTCGTCGACACGGTCCCTCAGTCTAGTTAGAAGACTGCACAGATTATAGACCTCTGTTGTCAATCTGGCCCGCTCCCTTGGGGCGCCCTTCATGGAATTGAGATAGCTTGTCACAACTCCTGCTGTCTGCAAGAGGGCGCAGATGCTCGCACTGATGCTCAATGGATCCATCCTGGGCTAGAGAAACAAGTTCAAAGCTTGGCGGTGGTTCCCTGCGAGAAGCTCGCACAGAAAGGATTGTCATCCGAAAGCGGATGGGAACCCGTAGCATGAAACGCTATAATCCGTTTATCTTTGGCATGATGATATTGAGACTTTTGTGTTCCTGTGAGAAAGTGGGGAAACATACGATCAGAGACAGTTCACAAGTTACACTGAGTTGTATACGAATACCTAGCATGTTGGTGGGCTGTGAGGCTGAGATCCAGAAACAATCAAGCCAATCATAGAAGCTGCTCTATTGTTCCTACCAGACAAGACATACAATAAACTCATAACAGCATATCTTGAGAACCCAATTGTACACACTTGATGTTCATGCACTGCCAGAAACACTGTGGTTCTGAATAATTAACTCATAGGTGAGCATTTTCTGGATTTGGTTCCCTTTGAGTGCGCTTATACGAATTAGCCGCGCGGTGTTGTCGTACCCATGTCACGTGCCGGTTATGGTATTCGGATTATCATACATCCAGATCCGAGTGGCGTCGACCGAGAGATACAAAGTTAGAGCTGCACACAGGTAAGGTACCTGTACTATAAGTCACGGTAAGGACGTAAAGCATAAAAGGCTACGGCCGGAACAGAGTGCACCCCTATATCAAGATTTTTCTTGGCGGAATTTGCCCCTCCGCGGACTTAGGGCATGTGATGATTGGTTGAACCAGTCTATTCATTATTCCAGAATCTTGAGTCGCAAACTGAGCCGATGAGTCATTCTAAATCTTCCGAGCGAGACAACTCCCTGCCAACCAGATAGCGACATGGACCAGCTTAACCAAGTCCGAGCAAGAGGTTCGTAAGGTATGAGCACTAAAAGGCCAACGGCACCTTAAACAGTGAGATGTGAGATACTGTATCAAAGTTTGCTGCCTGCCGCCTTATGGCCGCAAGTCGGCTCCGCTCCAATCATCATGAACCTCAAAACATCGTCCATCGGCAGGACCCTTGATGATGCCGCTGCTGACGATATGCGTTCGCTATCCTCTAAACCTTCCATCGCCACTCCAGCAGTCGCGGATTTCGGCCGAACCGCCGCGTCCTCCATTTCTTCACCAGTGGAGTTGAAATCACCTGGGGACTCTGTATCGTCGTCGGATGACTCGTCGCCACTTTCTGCCTGCTTTCGCCGCGGTCCAGAGCCAGCGCTCCCGACTTCCATCCCTCTCTCCTCCAAAGTAGAATCGCCTCCCCACGTATGCTTCCTGGCCTGCTCGTTGGCCGCCATGCCAGCCCAGTCCCACAGGGCGAGTAAATCGTGTGCTTCTTCCACGTCTCGATCACCTAGTTTGCCGGCTTCCGTCGCGGTGTCGCGCCCTCTCAAGACCCAGTCCTCCACGTCCGGCTCGAGCTTCTTCCGTAGTAGTTGACCGAGCAGGTTCTCTTGCGTCCGAGCAGGAAAGGTGGGAAGCGGATAGGCGACCATGGAAGCGAAGAGGTCATGGTTGGCACTCAAGTGATGCGAGACGGATGTGAGATTCTGCGAGATGATTGACGCCAGGGACTGGAGAGAGGCCCTTGAGAGTGATATGGTTCAAAGATCAGTAGGCCGTTTGTTTGGGTTGGTTGGGGTTGGGCTCGTTCGTTTGTGATGGACCGAGTAGTTGAAGAATGCGGCGGCGAAAGGCGTTCCGGGTGGGGCGGGGGGGGGGATGGTGATTTAACCTACCAGGGTGGCAACAGCTCGCTCTGAAGTATGTTTTGCTGTAACGAAGCAAGCGAGTGCGTCAACTGGAAAAGCCGCTGGCGGGTCTGCTCCAGGGCTCTGACATCTGGTTGTCCCAATGAAGACATAATCCAAGGGTAGGTAGGTACCTTAGGAGGAACGACCTCGACCGTACTGACGTAGTCTGACTAGCTGCACTGAACTGAGCTGCGCTGAGTTAACCTGCGCGGCCCTGGGCCGGCGTGAGCGGAGCTCTGACCGAAGTGGCGAACGAGTACAATAATGATCTGTGATTATTTCTCGAGTCGGTGAGCAACTTGTGAGGTACAGCGGGAACCTTTAGTCGTTGATACCGGTTTGTTTAGGTAGTCTCGGTACCAAACCCTCTGTTCCCGACCGCCGTGACTCGCTCGCCGACCTACAAAGCCAGCATGAGCACGAATGCCGAAGCAAGACGGATCTTCTTCGGAAGCAGATATGTCTATAATCAAGAGATGGGTATTTTGGGACAGTTTTTGATCGTGAATCCGCCGGTGACTCATGGAAGAAGACGCTGTGCTCGAGATAAATCAGAAAGAAGTCGGAAATGTCTTGATTGAGCAGATTGGGTCGAGCTGCTGAAAGAATGTACGGCTACAGAGGGGATCGATCGTGATGATATATAGACATAGACAAAAGACAGCCAGAATCACTGCGGTCTTGATGGTGTTGAGAAAGCTGGACAGGTTCCTGCTGGTCTACCTCTCACCTCGCTCATATACGATATGAATGCATCCAACAGGACCAAGTAAGAGTCGTCTCTATTTCAACGCCGACTGTTTCATGTCCCTCGTTCAAGTCATGCTTCGATCACTGTCTGGCACTGGCGGAGACAAAGACAGAGGCAAAGGCAGAGGCAGAGGCAGACGCAGACGCAGACGCAGGGGCGCTTTAAAGGTCCGTCTGGGCTTGAATGCCAGGTCTCAGGTATTATTGATGAGCAACAACTGCGGGAGTCCCTCCATAGGCTAGTGGAATTATTTTCCAAGCGGGGATGAGGAAATGCCATCCGGGAGAAGATGGGATTTGCGCCGGAGGTAGGCTCCGAGGCCGCACTCACGAGGCCGCACCCACCGAAAACCGAGGCCAGGGATGACGAAATCTTAACTGATACGAATCGATATTGAAGGATTCTACTCCGTACATAAGGTACAGTAAGGTCGCCTCGTTCTCACCCACTTTACGTGGCAATTCTATTGCGGAATTGCTAGTCAACCCCAATAATCCCACAAAGGAGTACGGCTCGAAGCTATGTCAGGAACAATGAGCACTTCCCGTTCTCCACCAAGCAGCGGCCACGGAAGCTCTGATTCAGCTGTACATTCAGAATCGACCAACCGTGGTACTACTGGCGAGTCCAGCAGTGGCGGCGGTGATGAAGGGGGCCAGACCGCGAGCAAGAGACGACGAGCTCCCAAGTTCGTCACACCCAACGCTTGCACCAACTGCAAGAAAGCGAAAGCGAAGGTACCGCAAGGCCTGTTCTCAGTCTGATGCCCACATCTGGACCTTTTTCGGATAGCACGAACTGTTGAGAACAACGGGCTAACGTTGAGTCCTCGCTAGTGTGACGGGGCGAAGCCGAGTTGTAGCAGATGTCGGAGTCGTAAAACGGAAAGCTTGTGTCGGTATGAGGTGCACGTCAACACCGCGAAAGAACAGATGGTTCGGGAGGTGAAAGAACTGCGAGAAAAGAACGAGTGGGTAGAAAGAATTCTAAAAGCTCTTCGGTCCGACACAGAGGGTAAAGATATCATCGAGCGGCTTAGGAAGGGTGACTCCTACAAGGACATAGCTGCAAGATTGCGACGAGGAGCCCTTAGTGACATCCTGAAGGAATCGCCCAAGGCTGAGCGTCAGCTGTCGGAGGCCTCTATGGATCTGAAAGCGAAGGCCGCCTCCGATGGTACTATAGGGATGGACTTATACTTGAAGGAGAATGCTCGTTGGACAAACGTGACTACCGACGACAGTCTGGTCGACCACTTATTGGGCCTCTACTTCACCTGGTTTCATCCAATCCACTTGATATTCAGCGAAACTCACTTCATGGCCAGTTACAGGAATCGGTCTAACATATACTGTTCCCCGCCACTGGTGAATGCGATCTGTGCCATGGCGTGTCGTTTCTTCGACTTCGAAGATGAATATGATACGACGCCGCGGCTCGACCCCATGGCTCTAGGAGAGAAGTTTATGGAAGAAGCCCGCGCGCATATCACGCCGGATATCTACTGCAAAATCTCGACGTTACAGGCATTTGCTATCATGTTCCTGGTCGATCTGAGCGCCGGGAAGGGAGCCAGGGCATCATCCTACCTTCGTATCGCGGCGGAAAACCTCAATAGTAGGCTTGATTCACAATATTATACAGAAGCAGCGGAGATAGCCTCGTGGGGTCTTTACGTTATGAACATGCGTGTGGTCTCGAGCTCTGGGTATGATACCGTTTCGGCTAACCCCAACAGCACATGGGCCGCAAATGTATATCAGGTACCGAGCCTGAGCAGGATGCCGAGCTCGGATATTTTCAACAATGTTCACATAGAGTGGCACGACGATCTCTGGCACTTTACCAGACACACCGGAGACATCGGTGAGTCCCCTCAGGCGAAGTCGGTCATGACCGCCGCGAAAGAACACGCAGAATTCAGTGTGATCGTTCACGACACCGTGACGAGCTTCTACCAGGCTCAGAACTCTGGATTAACGGCTAGGCTGGTACTTCAACAGTACAAGCGCTACTTGACATGGAGAGAGGAGCTATCGGCTAAGGTAGACAACACGGATGGAAGCATCACACCACTTCCACATGTATTGTATTTGCAGTAAGTCCGTGCCCAATCCTCGCCGGATTTCTGAGACTAACCAGTCTAGCATCCAATACCACGCTGCGATCGTCAATCTCTTTCGCCCTTTGCTAGGGCTCGATCAGTTACCTGGCTCCATCCACGATTGCCTGAAAGAGATTGCCGTGGATAATGCTCTACGGGGTCTCGAAATCCTACAGACGTATCGGAAGCTATACACATGTCGCTATCAGCTACCATTCCAAAGCTTCTCCCTTTTTCACATGTGTGACCTCCTCATCCGTTTCAGCCCGGCACAACCTCCGGCCACGGACGTCGTACGTTTCTGCCTGGAAGTGCTGAAAGAGTGCGCAGACGGTAAAGGCGCCTTCGCCGTCTGCGGACCCCTCCAAGAGATGTTCCGTCAGAGTGCCATCGAGTGCAACGTCGCTCTTCCCGACGACCTCGGCAACTTGATGATTTCACCTTCCCCGTATGGTTCGGACAGCATGCTCGACGCTTATACCCGCTTGTCATACGTGCAACCCGCCAGTCGGATCACGGAGCACTTGGATGCGTCATTCGCGCAAGACTTCTCGACAGAGTGGCAGAAGCTGTTTGACGGGACCCATTCGCCCCGCAAGGAACAGAGTCCTAGTAGCGAAAGATCGATGCAAATCTCGTCCCTACTCAACTAGTACCCGCCTATCCGTCTTGCTGCAGAAGGATGTCGCCGTCCCGAAGACTTGTACAGGTCTTTGCGAAATCGCGCATGAGATTTTCAGCTCCGATCAACTGGCATTTCATTTCTCAGCGGAGTGAAGGCAAACTCGACAGGTGTTGCAGTGGGAATGATTTATTACCAGACAGTCGGGATCTATGATCTGACTTCAGGCACGATCCTTCACACTTACCATTTTCCTGCCCAAGCTTACACGACGTCACGACCTACAAAGGTTTGAAATCGATATCGGCGCATAAATACCGGCAGCAGCATTGCATCTCAGACCTCAGTACCCATACGATTCGAACACCACGGAAGACCATCAACTTCTTACGACCTCACCGCGAAATTTGTTTGGCTACCGCGCTCACCATCCCCGGCTACCGAAAGTGACGCCTGCCTCCCTCTTTTCGCATGTCTAGGCGTCTCATCCATTCTGACAGCGGGCATCACCCGCTCCGCCGACTGTTATGCGGCCCTCAATTCTTACCATGGGCGGCGTATGGCGTGCTTTGCTCTCTACTGTATTTCCTTTTCTCCTTGTGTATCACTGCAACGAGCCAAATAGACGGTCATCTTTGCTCATGGGGGCTCATTCAAGGGGCTCTTATATCCAATTCCATTCCAACCGTCCGAGCTCCATCAATGACCCAGAGTACAAATCCAACATCCACTTACGTAACATAAGGTAAGGTAAGGTAGGTAGCCTGACCAATTCCTGAACGAACCCATGACGCAACCCCTCCTGTCCTCTCCCCTGCACCAACCGGAGACACCCTCCGTGGACCGGACCCTACACCCGGCCGGCCAGCCTAGGTAGACGAGACGCGATGCGGTGCGATGGGTTGCGTTCGGGATGCCCTGGAACCGTCCTGCGCCACCCGGGCGCCACACAGCCCAACGGGCACGCTTCCGGAGATGCTTAGTAAGCTGGCCTCTCTGAAGCGTACACAGCCCACCAAAGAGCTTCTACCTTACCTTACCTCACTGTAGCAATTATGACCTCAAGGTACACCCTCCCCCCCCCCAAAAAGGCCAGAGACCCAGTGGCAGTGACTCAATCCCAAGGTATCCTGCCGTTCCCCGCAGTGCACGGGGTTACAGTATCTTCCAAGCCGAAGCCCGCGCGGCGCGCGATGATGACGGAGCTCTCTCCGACGTGAAAGACTTGATCCCGGTGCGACAGAGGCCGAGGTTGTGTCCGGAGGGGAGTCTCCTCTCAATTTAGGTAGGTACTGTACCCGGAATCCCTGTTTGCTGGGGCCGGAGCTGGGCCCGGTGGGAGGAGGGATGGCCTAGTGGGTGGGTGTCAAGGCGCTGTACTGTAAGCTCAGCAGGGTTGACTAAAGCGAAGACTGCACTGCTAGGGTAAGTTAGGGGATTTGCGCCAGGACCGCGCAGCGGAGGAAGGTGGCTTGAGGCGGGTATTCCAGCTCTATTTGTAAGGTAACGAGCGTTTGATGGTGATGTGATGCGCTAGGACGTACTGCCGCGGTGGCGCTGTTCCAAGCTGTGTGATTTCCGGAAGCGAAAGATATTATAGGTAGTAGTGTATTGCTCTGGGCCCTCGGTTTAGTTCGGTCTATGTATAGAAGACTTTACGGACTATGACAAGAGCCGTCATTGCTGTACACAGTCACCATAGATCGAGATCTGTCATCAAACCCACCAAGAAAATAGCCCAACGGGCAAGTCCCAATCCGTCGAGCAATGACAGCATTTAAGCCGTGCAACCCGACTGAAGAACGCCGAGCAAGCCACCATCACGCAAGCCCGTCGCGTTGAGCCCGACCCCGTGTCCCACTCGATTCAACCGCTGTAATCCCTCACGTCACAAAGTCGACGCGGCACACACCCATCCCCACAGCAACCCGCACCACCTCGTCCATCACTGCGTCGCAAAATACCAACTGATGATCGCACTCTCCGCCTGCGGTCCGCTCACACGCAGCTCGAGCGCATACTGCCGACCAGCCCCGGGCTTGAAGGGCCTGAGTTAGCGGTTAGTCATGGGCTCCGAATCCAACAGGTGGTCGTCGTTGGCATCCAGCTCCCAGAGCAGAACAGCACCTAGAGAATGGGAAGAAACGGCAGTCAGCATGGGCGGACAGGCCCAGAGTTCCCTTTGCAGGTTCGAAACTCGGGGCGGGTGCGGGAAGACAAGAGCGGATCACCGTACCTCCAATGATGGGCCGATCGTCCACCCAGTAGGCGTTCCATCTGTGGCTGGCATCGAGCGTGAAGGCGGCGCTGCGTTGGTCGCCGCGGAGGATGCCGCACAGGTTGTATTGGCCCGATGGATCGCGGGGCGAGAGCGACAGGTCGCGTGGCGCGACGGCTGTCTCGCTGTTGCTCAGGCTGCGGAGGGTCGCGGTTGTCCCCAGCGCGCGCGCTATTGCCGCTTCCTGAGCGCCGATGTTGCGGCACGTCGGGCCCAGTCCGACCACTCGACCGGATCCGGGGGTTAGTACGGCGCCGGAGGCGAGGGCGGCGGCGGCGGCAAGGAGGAGACTGGTCGTGAGCGCGGTGGATCGCATGAAGGGCGGCGCCTTGACGGTGACTCGAGGCTCCTAGCTGACTGGCGACGGCGGTGCCAAGGCGAGTAGAGTAGTCAAGGCAAAGCAACAATGGTGAGGTAAAGATTGGCTAGAGAAGAAGTCTTTATAGATAAAGCCAGAACCGGACGTAAGGGTCAATGCGGAGGCGAATGAAGCCATGATGCAGATACAGCGACGCGAAAGGTGTGGTTACAGGAATCGCGCCAGGGCTGTGCTTGTCGAGGTTCGGTTTCGAGACTGGAGACGGGAGTTTCTCTAGCGAGGGGAGAGTTCTGTCCCGCTGTCCTGAAACGCCAAGGTATGATGCTGAATTAGTGACACTAGGTTCTGCGAAATCTGGTGGGATTTGATCTTGAATGAGCGACACTAAAGCTCGATGAAGTGGTTTGGCCTTTTAAGATAGCTGGCGCTTGAACGCCCTTCTTCAAACAACCAAAAGATGTCAAAGATGTATTTGATGAAGACTCGTGTTTCGTGACGCGGCAGACTGAATCATCCTAAGCCAAAGTCGATGAAGTAATGAAGTCGTACGGAGTATAAGGGATCTCTTCGCCACGTCTCGGTGGTGCAAAACATCGTCCAGCCACCTGTCTATGCAGCCATCTGGCTGTGCTTTTTATTGTGTTTGATCTCTGATTCTTTATACTACCGGATCATTTGGGGATGCTTTGTGTAATTCGCAGTTCAGAAATGGCACCCCCATCAGGTGTCACAATGAGCCTCAAGCAGAACAACTGCTGATTGTTATGACTACTTGTGAAAGAGTCCTGATGGGACAGAGAAGCTGTCATATTGGACCTGATCTTGTAGGAAGGAGTGCTTCACTCAGTCTAATGTTCTGACAGGGGCATGCAACGACCTCTTGTGGAGGCAAATGTTCACCACGAAGTGAAAATCGCAGGAGGGTGACCAGAGAGCGAATCTCCGGTCAGGCTTGGGACTGACACCTAATACAGTGTGCCGCTTTGGGCTTAAAACGTCCATGAGAGACCGATTACTCCAATATCTTGTAGTGGTGTGTCCTGCCATTTCCGTCAGGACAGCAATGAGACGTATTCAGTCTCTGTGTCACCGCACGGCTGGCCATAAGCAGGAGCTGTAGTCTTACAAGCCGGCTTCTGACGGGCAGATTTACTAGTTCTAGGCTGTAGATCGAGCATTTGATGGTTTTCGGACGAACCAACTGATGCGGAATGACTCTCGGCAGTCACTTTTCAACCGTCACCTTCTAATCTTTTTGGGTTAGTGTACAGGCTTGACAGGCCTCGTCGACACAGCGTCGATACTAAACATATGGTGTGGATCTTAGTCCACGGTGTTTGATAAGGTAAGGCACTCTAATCCTATTTCTATTAACGGATTGCTACTGTTATAACGTCTTGCGTAGGCTGACCGAATGTGTCTCATAACTGAAACACATTCTCCTTCCTAGTCTTCCGGATCCTGGACCTTCGTTCCTTCCATCTCACTGTCGCCTTCGCTGTTGCCTCAGTGTCTGCCTTCTTCGCCAAGAGCCTCGACACGCGCCCAGAGAATCAAGTTGCTGCTGTTGGAGGAGGCTCTGACTCCTTAACCCTTCACAGCTAGTAAGGGTTCCTTACTAGCAGTCACGTCCATGGAGTCTAGTGAACGCCCCAATGCAGCTAACAATGGCTAACGGAAAAAGGTTAAAAAGTGACGGTCGAAAAGTGACTGCCCCGAGTCATTCCGCAACTGATGAGATAGTCTGTTCAGTCCGCCTCCATCGAGGGCGGTTTGACGACCTCCACCCGCGTCCTTTTCGAGGGGGGGATACCTTCAGGAGCTCGAGGAGTGCCTCCAGCTTCGGCTTCTGACCTCTTGGCGCCCGACACATTGGCCCCTGTAGCACTCGGGTTCTTGTCTCCGCACACCAGTCGATACTCGTATATAGTGCGTAACATAGTCTGACCGATCATCATTGCTATTGGGGGAGGAAAAGCCGTCAGCACCTGTGCGTAAGCGCCTGAGCCATAGAATACATAATCATCTGCGAAGCCTTGTAGACGGGCAATCTCGCGAACCGTTAAGGTATCCCCGCGAGCTTTGTCACATTAGCTAACCAGTTTTGAAGAGCACCGGGAAAGAAGACTCACTAGGATGTACCAAGCAGGGAGAGAAGCTAGGGTACAAGGAAACCGCAGTGGATTCCATAACGATGGGTTCAGATTCGTGTCGTGGTGGGGGCAACCCAGTCTCATGATTGTATATGTTTGCCGATAGGCAAGCGGTTCTCGCCTGACTTGAGAATGGCCGTGATGGCAGCGATGGTGTGTATTTGCACACAAATGCAGTCCTTCCATTCTTGAGTTTGCGAGAGTTGTGATAGGAAATATCTTCAATAGCATCTAAGACAGTTGTCTTTTCACCATTATTGAGTGGAAGATCCCCTTTCAAGCTTCTGAAGGCCCAGTTTGGTTCAGCACAAACTGGTGATGCCAATAAAACGAGTACTGTGCGATCTTGTGGTATGCCGCATTGTTGCACAGACATCTTTCTGGCATGCAGACAGTACCGATGCTGTAAAAGAGTAAACACAGTGAGGATGAAGGCACCCAGAGTCTGCTCATGGAGGATTTCACATGGCATAGTCAACACCATAAAGTCTGGTGCGAGCGCTGGTGAGCGGGCTGCAGCTTTGAGAATCTCAAGTGGGCCCAAGAACTTAGCAAGTAGACGACGACCTTCTTCGTCATCCGGATCAGCTATATTGAGTCTTTCGTTGGCCCCCGACACAGTCACTACCTTGGCAATATCCGACGCAGGTAGGCTGAATTGGTCGAGCCGATGCGAGGTGAAGTCGCTAAGAATGGTTGGGGGCGAGCCATCGTACACAAGAGCGGAGTGATGTCGCATCTAGAAGTATGTAAGAAGTTATGGCCGATAATCATGACAGTAGCAAGCAAAGACCAACCTTCCACGTCATGTCGCGAGCTTCATCGAAACCCAATCCTGCGTAGATGTCAAAGCAAGCTTGCGACAATCCCTCCGCAGTACCAAGCACGTTTGGTGTCAGGTCGAAAACGGCAGGTTTACAAGGATGTCTGTAACGAGGTTTCTTCCAATGATCCCGGCGAAAGGGAAGTAGATTGGAGTTGACAGGAGTGATGTCGAAGGAATCGCCTTCCCGATAGTTTCGTATAGCAAAGCGGCAGAAATATCCCAGGTGAGGGCCTACCACAAATTAGTTTGACAAGACAATGAATGCTGCATGCACTGTTGTAGATGGCCTTCTGCGAAGGACAGTGATATAGTGAACCGACAGACCTTCTGGGGCTCTGATAACATGCACCACCGGACCTTCTGTCTCATCCAAGTCTACATCCAGCATTTGTACTGCCTCAATATTGTCAACCGACAAGAACTCTGCATCCTGCTTCTGTCCCATAGACTCGAAATTCTCGAAATGTAGAACCAATTCCCTCTCCGAAGCTTCTTCATCACTTGTTCTTTGGCACCTCCGATGAAGAGGACTTGTGAGGAGAGAGGAGTAACGTGAAACAATGAGTCCGTAACCAAGTTCGACTTCATCTGGGGAAGGACAGACGATACTGTGAATCTTTAAGATGTATATGGACGAGTCACCCCATAGGTTGACGGATCTCAGGGTCACTTGTACATAATCACCTTCCTCGAAAATATAGTCAAGACGTCTGTATGTGTAATGCTTAGCAGAGAGAGAAGGGATGACCTTGCCAAGAACAAGAGTTAGCAGACCGGTCCCGCTTCATGTCCAACACGAGGGATAGACGTCGACTCACTTGTCTAGGCAGGCCCTTTGGAGTGAACAGAGCGAAGCAATGGTTCATAGTAGTCTCCTCCCAGGTTCTCCACGACCTCGCCTCGTGCTGCTGTTGCACTTTCCGCTGCTGTACGTTTCTGTCGTTTCTCAAAACTGGTTCTTGACGGATTTCCGGTGAGTCTGTATTTTCGCTCACGCTTAGGCTAGAAGCACAGTCGCGTGATCGGCGTGCGGCTGAATTCGGTCTCGTCCCTGCTCCCACGTCCAAGTTCCCCTCAGAACCTCCAACATCGGTGTTGTAACGGGTTCGATTATGATCACTCTGGCGCGGGGAGGACAACATTATTGGTGCTTGGTATAGGCTATCGCGATCGCTATGATCAGGTTCATATTTTACGGTAGGACCAAGTTCGATGTCCTGAGTAAGCATAGCATTACCGGAAGTGCTAGGTGGTAACGTAAGTTCAGGTATGACATCAAAACTTTTAGGCCTCGCCGGCGCTGAAGGAAGTCCCGGCGGTGGCACCCTCCGCTGCTGCCGTCGAGCTCGCTGAAGGGCCGTCTGTCGCTGGCGCCTCGCAACTGCAACCTCTTCAGCAATTTGTTTGTCTCGCTCTGTGAGCAACGGTCTTTTGGAGCGAGCCATCTTGGAGAAGAAGAAAACCGGACTCAAGGGGGATGGATCGACGGCAAGGTGGATGGGCAACAAGATTCGGTCAGTCGAAAAAAAAAGCGTGAAATAAAAGGGACTGGTGTGTAGAGCTGTGTGTAGGCTCTGGTGTGGAGCTGCGTGAATTCAGTGAATGAAGATGTGGCCAAACCGTCATCATTGGGACTCAGTGCCTCACCTTGATTATGAGACCAGGAATTCCAAATATTGAAGATTTGCCGAGCCGTGCGATCATGGGAAAGTATTCCTGATGTGGATCCACCCCACAGAATCTTTTCATCCCATCCTTGGGTGGTAAGGTTTGCTGAAGGCAGCCGCACTTTGCAGTAATCTCGCCCTCTAAACACCGTCTCTCGTGACTCTGTGGTGGCGCTATTTGTGAGTCTTGAGAAAAGAGCTGGTCAGTAAATTTTGTTTGAGGTGGTCAGTCTCAGCTTGAGGGTTGTATGTACAAGTCCTGGCATGCAAACAGATTTGACTTACCTTCCTGCTGTACGTTATCATGCCTGCTCTCAGAGCAGGAGATCATGGCATGTAAAGTGATGTGGACATCTGCATCTAGAAAGTATCTTGAGAGCAGACCACTTTCACCGTCAAGCCACGAGACTTTCAGCTCACCACCACGTTGTGTGGATGAAACTCTGATATCTCATGGCATTTGTTGCAGCTTCTCCTGAGCTTCACTTTGTAGGGAGCGTTCCAGGTCACAAAACTTTGATTGCGTCATGGATAGACATTTCATCACCTCTGGCAGAATCAATCCATATAAGTCAATTACGATATGATCGCAGAAAAACACCTGTGATTGCATGGGTTGCACAGTCAGCATTTGAAAGAGGTGATAATTTGCAGTCTTGTGTATTTCTTTGAAATTCAACCAGCAGTTCTCATGCACCATGAGGACTCTGTCTGCTGATAAATATAGAAATTCAAGGTCAATCTGTCCACCTTGAACAAAGCTTGTCTCAACATGACAGGTATGTTCACTCAAAGCTAATATGGCTAAAAGGTCTGATTTACATTGTTCAAAAATGTTGAAGAATAATTGACTGAGAGTGATGAGTTACAAAACAGATGAACTCTATGCTGCTGTGACATTTTAACAAGCTCATATTGAAGCAAAACTTTTCAGAGAGCCTTAGACAAGACTAAAGATCTTCTTTTTAAACTTATTTAAATTAGATTTAGACTCTATTTAGCACATTATTAGTCTTCTGTATAGTAATGTAAATAATATCAGAGGTTTTTACATCAACATAATCTTTTTAAGAAACATAGAAGCAATTACTGTCAGTTTTTTAAAGAAGATTTGCTCAGATTTTCTCAGCAATATCTTTTGTGATTATATTCTTTACATAGATAATATCTATATATTTATGATGTCGGCCTGCAAAGACTCTTCCTCCCCGTGGTGCAGGCTGGGAACCTGGAAGGCTTGCCTTTCAGAGCTAATAGAGTCACTGGTCGAGCTGTGGTTGTTGCAGTGCAAGGTGCCACGGTGGCGTCGCG
>JAABUJ010000556.1_pt1 | contig 71450 bp, 73 predicted proteins | sample 5559131 | NCBI WGS metagenome assembly JAABUJ01 (sample SAMN10711875, study PRJNA513366) | rock metagenome | isolation source: Antarctica rocks | place: Antarctica: Victoria Land, Mt New Zealand nord | collected 2016-01-07 | reverse complement strand
CGACGACCTGCTCGACCTCCCACTCCATCGTCTCGTGCAGCACCGCCAAACCGGTGCCGACAGCCAGCGCCAACAACCCTTCCTTCGCCTGTCCAGCGATCCCGGCCAGCGACAGCTGAACATGCTCCGGCAACTCGACCCTCCGCGGCTCCTCAGCCTCAGCGACCTGCACAAGGTGTAGCTTGCCCTTCACGGCGGTTCCTCCTGTCTTGGATGGACTTTCACACCCCGCACGCTGCCACCGGCAGCGGACGAGGCGGGAGGACCGCCGTCTCAACTTCTACAGCGCCTGGGACAACCTCCTTGTCCCCGTCGCTCGCTGCTTGGTGCGCATTTCGTCTGTGCCGGTATTTGACGGGGAACTGGTGGGCGTCGCTGGCCGGCGGCTATGTGTTCGGCTTCTCCTCCTATGAGATCGCGCAGCTCAGCGGCCACGTGAACCTCGTCGTCATCTTCGCAGTCCCGCTCGCCATCCATCTCGTGTTGCTGCGCGTCGACGCGAGGATCAGCCGCCGACGTTTTGTGGTCGGGCTTACCGTCGTGTTCTTGTTCCTGCTCGGGACCTCGACCGAGATTCTGCTGACCCTGCTCATGTTCGGCGCACTGGCGTTGCTTTTGGGGTGTGTGCTCGCTCCGGGACGGTGGCGATCGGCTATCGCCGCTGTGGTGCCCGAGGTGCTGATGGCTGGATTGGCGGCCGGTGTGGTCGCCAGCCCGTTTTTGTATTACGCGGTCAAGGGGTTGGGGCCTAACCCGACAGCTAATTGGACCGAGGTCGCCAACCTGGGGTCAGCCGACCCGCTGAACTACGTGCTGCCAACCCCGGTGACATGGCTGGGTCACGGGCTTGACATGTCGCTGGCGGCGAAGTTCAACTTGGGCAACTTCTCTGAGAGCGGCGCCTACATCGGGCTGCCTGCGGCGCTTATCGTCATCGCGTTCCTGTACTCACGGCGACGCGATCCGCTCGGACGCGTGCTGCTTGGTGTGCTGGTCGTGGCGGTCATTGCCTCACTGGGCCCGCACCTGCACGTCGTCAACCCAGCCCAGCCGTTTGCAGGCACGTTCGTGTACCGACCGTCGATCCCGCTGCCCTGGCTTCCCCTGACTCACCTGCCGGCGTTCAAGCAGATCAGCCCCGTGCGGTTGTCGATGCACGTCGCGCTGATCAGCGCGATCGTCACCGCGCTGTGGCTCGCCACCCCCGGACGGCGCCCGTGGGCGAGATGGCTGCTAGGGGCTGTAGTCGTCGCCTCCCTGATCCCGAACCTGTCCGAGCCCTACTGGCACAATCGCCCTCACATCCCAAGCTTCTTTGCCGCCAACACCTACCGGCGGTACATGACCCCCGGAGAGCGAGTGCTGATCTTCCCGTTTGGCTTCAACGGAAACAGCATGCTCTGGCAGGCACAGACCCACTTCGCGTTTGAGATGACCGAGGGATACATCGGAATCGCTACCCCGCCGAGCTACTACGCCGAGCCGATCGGCCGCTACATGCAATACGGAGCCAAATTCCAGCTCCCCGTTTCTCAGGTGGGGCCGCAGCTCAAAGCGTTCATCCGCCAACGACATGTCCAGGCCATCATCGTGGACGCGTCTGCACCGACCGCGTGGACGCTCCTGGTCCCGATCACCCTCCATCTCCAACCCATCACTACAGGCGGAGTCCAGCTCTACCGCATCCCCACCAGCTGGAGTGGCCGTGACTGAGAACAGGTCGAGATACCCCTCAGGGCATCGCGGACATGACCGACAGGAGCACTCCGACGAACTAGCGTCCGGTGCAACTCCATTGTCTGCCGGGCCGGATCTGGTGCAGCGCGACTTCACCGCGGGTGAGCCCACCCGGCTGGGCATCGGGGACCTCTAGCCGACCTCTAGCCGCAGCCAAGACATGCGCTGAGCGGCACGCAAGCCTCAGTCGCTGGCGATCTCAGATGCTGCTCCGCGCCTGCTTCCACGAATCAGGGGCTACGACGTCGCTCGGGTGCGGCCAGGTAACGCTCCCGCTCCTCGCCCTCCACATCGCAAAGCGGCAGCCCGCTCGGCGTGGCTGCCGCGGCGACGGAGCAGCAGGCACCGTCGACCGGATTATCGTCTCGGTCAAGATGACCGAGACGGTGCACATGGTCTGCCGTTGGGCGCCCGGCGAACTGAGGGCGCAGCCGGCACCCAACGGCGTCCAGCTGCGACCACTGGCCCAGAGCGACGCCCCAGAGCTCGGGCGGCTGTTCTGGTTGGCATTCGGTCTTGGTGGCGCGGAGGGCTACAGGCCGCAACTGCTGCTCTGGATGAGGCTCGGGCGACCCTGGCGGGCAAGTGGGGTCCGATGATCTGGGACGCGAGCGTCCTCGCGACCAACGGCCAGACAGCCGTCGCCGCCTCGGTCGTGGTCAAAGACGACGCTCATCAACTGCTTCCACTGCTGGCGTTCCTGGTCACCGAGCCAGAGCATCAACGCCAAGGACTCGGACAGAGCGTGCTCGCCGAGACGCTCCTGCGAATGGATGCCCTGGACACGCGCGAGCTGCACCTCGCGGTCAACTCAGCTAACCGTGCGCGTTCGCTGTATCACCGACTCGGGTTCGAAGAGCATCCACCCCGCGCCGTGCGGCCAGCCTGATCCGGATCTCCACCCTGGGCGGTTCTTCCACGAAGCTCTGGCCGGGTCGAGAACTCAGGTCGCCAGGATTCCGGCTTCCCCTCTGGCTCGACGGTATCGAGAAGCGGGAGTGGCACGTCCGTGGCTGCTGGGGCGACAAACCAGTTGTAAGCCCGCGATCATGTGATCCGTGAGCTTGGAGCAAGCGCTGCAGCAGGTGAACGCGACCCGGGACTGGAGCTTTGCGTCGTCGGGCGCTTTTGCAGGCGGCGAGGTCGGGGCGAGCGGGGTGATCGACGGCGGCGGCCGTCGCGCGGTCGCCAAATGGGAATGGCCGGCTGATCCTGGCGCAATCGTGCGCCTGCGTGAGGCGAGCGACATCGTCGAGCGTCTTCGGCGGCGGGGCGCCTTGCTTCCTGAGTATCTGGCGATGGAGCCGATAGGGGACGGAGTGCTGGTGCTTCAGGAGTTCATGCTCGGGGCGGCGAGCGATCACATCCCTGCGACGCTGATCGACGATCTCGTCGCTCACAATGAGCTGCAGGCGTATCTCTCGGGCAGCGGCCCCGGGCTGGAACGAGTACCTCAGGGCATGGCTCGCGGTTGGTTTGGACGGCTACTGCCAGCACTCGTCGCTCGAGCAGCACAGTTCGGCGACGCGGCGCCTGCTGAAGCGGATCCATGACGCCGGACGGGCGCTCGGCGACGTCATCCTCGAAGAGCGAGACGTGGTCCATCTGGACTTTCATCACCGCAATGCCTTGGCCAACAACGGGTGACTGTGCGCGGTGATCGATTGCGACGGCTACCGACCGGGGGACCGTGTCTTTGATCTCGTCACCCTCGCGTTCTGCCTCGCCGTCGCCGAGCGTCCCGCAGCCGCCGAGCATCGCCTTTGGGAGACGATCAATCGCATGCGCGACAGAGTTATCGTCGACGCCTACGTTGCGCATCAAGCGCTTCGGCAGGTCGACTGGTCGATCCGATACCGGACTCCTGATGATCTAGAGGCGTGGATGGCGAGATCGACTGCGCTACTTGCCTGACCTCTGATCACCCAAGTCATCGGCAGCACGCCGGCCGACCGGTCCAGCGGCGCTTGGGTTACGCGAGGGTTGGCGCGGGTCGCGTGGGTCCTCGCCTTCCCCGGAGCGGCAGCGCGGGATGCGAAGTGAGCTTGGCAGGGCGGTGCAACAATTGGTGCTTATGAACGCGCTCCGTGCCGAGCTACGCCGTTGGTCTGTACTAAAACGGGGTGCGACCCTCGGGGCAGCAACCGGGGGTGTGATCGGAGCCATCGTTGGGCTGATCATTGGCTTGAACGTTAATCCAGCAACTGCTTGGTTTGCGGTCTTTGAGGTTGGCATTCCAGCAGGCATCGCGGGGGGTCTCGTTGGTTGTATCGCCGCCCTGATCGTGCTGGCGGCTCGCCGGATCAAGCGCAGCACGATGCCTTCTGCGTGATCGCGCGGAGAGGCGGCCGACGCTCACTTCTCGTTTCGCGACGGAGCAGAAGCAATGCAAGCGCGTCCTCGTAGTGGCGTGCTCAGAAAAGGCCAGTGATTTCAGGCCCGCGAGCCGGATCAGCTGATGAGCCGGTTCCCGGGCTCGGGCGCTCCTCGCGCGACCGTGCAAGCGATAAGCCCTCGGCGGTCGCCGTGGTTAGAGCGGAGTGAGAGGATTCGGGTGTGTACGACCACTTCGGCGACTCGGCGCGCGCGGTAGTCGTCTCAGCCGAGCGTGAGGCCCGCTCGCTCCAGCACGGAACCATCCGCGCGGCCCACCTGCTGCTCGGCGTGCTGATGTCCGAGGATCTCGCCGTTCGGGTTGTGACGCTCTCGGCCGGTCTCCCATTCGGGCCGGTGCGCGAGCACCTTCGGCTCCTCGTCGCGCCGGGTGCCGAGGCGGTCGCGGCGCATCCACGCGTTGATGCCACATTCGAGCGCGTCATCGAGCACGCGAGTTCCGTTGCCGAGCGCTTCGGGGACGGTGCTGTTGAGCCGAAGCATCTCCTCCTGGGCATCATCGCCGAGCGCGACGAGATCGTCGACGCACTCTTTGTCGCACGGGGCGAGGACCTTGCATTGCGGATGCGGAACGGCCTCATCGTGCTCCTGCGGGGCTGGGCACCACCAGCGGCCGCACGAGACCAAGCAAACGACGGCTGATCCGACTCGCTGCCGCTCTGTCGCGCGGCTGTCCTGCCGTTGCACGAGACTTTTGCGCGCATCCGCTGTCCTAAGTGCCGGCGCGCCTCTCGTCCCTACCGAAGAGTGCGATCGCGTCGCCGCTGAATCACCCATAGGCCCGTCAGAGAACCGCTGAGCACGACGAACCCGACGCCGGCCAAAACCCACGCGGCGATCCCGCCAAGCCTGATCGGAGCCATGACTGAAGCGGCCACGGCGCATACCCCGAGTGCTACCCCTACGGTCAAAGCGGCTGCCAGCAAGGATGGAGGTGGCGCAGACGAGGGGCGCATGCAGCCACGGTAGCTCCAAAGCTTCGGCCAGACGCTTACATCTCTGTTCCTGGCGATCTCGGCTCGCGATACTGCGGGGCATGGATCGCGGTGACGCAATCGTGATGCTCGACCGGCTTCACGCGGCGCAGAACGAGTTCTACGGCGGCGGAGATGACCAGGCGCTGCGGGCGCTGCTCCACTCGGAGCTCACATGGACCGTCCCGGGCTCCAGTCCGATCGCAGGCACCTACCGGGGCGCTACCGAGGTCTTTGACTATTTCGCCAGGCGGCGCGACCGCGCCGCGAGGACGTTCAGGATGCACCGCCGAGACGTTCTCGCCGGAGAGGGCACGCGCATCGCCGCCCTGACCGACGGGACGGCATCAATTGACGGAGTCGACGCCAAGTGGTCCACTGTCGGGCTCTACGACACGGCCGAGGACAGACGCATCACCGCCTGCTGGCTGCTCCCGCTTGACCAGGCCGCTTTCGACGCGATCTGGTCGCGCTGACCAGCCTGCCATCACTGCCGGATCCACGAATTTTCGGCAGTCTCGGCGGCGTGTTTCAGGCGGTCCGGGGCGGCTGCTTTTGGCCGGATGCAGCAGGCATGAGGCGTGATTGTCGCGAAGCGTCGTCGCTGTCAGCCCGTCAGGCGAGTGCTGATCTGCGAGCTGTCCGCCACTGCGTCGATGCCGGGGCGGCGGCCGGGGCCGGGGCTGGCGCTGTGGTCGGCGGCTCGCTGTTGTCTCGAGTTAGGCGCCGCGGATTGGTGGCAGGCGTCGCGTGACCCTGATCGAGCGCAGCGAGGTCGGTAGCGAGAGCCGGCGCCAGCCGGCGGTCTTGATCGCGTGGTCCGCCAGCAAGGCGTGAGCCCGGGCCCCTTCGTTGCCGTCGTTGTCTGTCGGGAGACCGTTGCGCGACTTTCGCACGCTCGATGCCGTCGCGGCGAGTTCGCGGCCGCCGATGAGGCCACCCCGCTGGCGTGGCGGCGCGTCGATGCCGCGGTGTCACGGGTTGATCAGCGCTGGCGACGCCAGCGGCGGCGCGGTTCCTCGTCCATACCGAAGACGTCGCGGTACATCCGTTCGCGCTGCGCCAAGACGTCGGCCGCGTCGGGCTCCTCGAGGGGTGTCGACTCGTCCGTGCTCGGTTCGGGCGCTTCCTGGGCGGTCGGCTCGCCGGTGGGCGTCGGTTGGCTCGGTTGGTCACTCACCGGCTGGGCTTCGGTGGAGAGTGGTGGCGTCGTAGGCGCGGCCTCGGCTGGGACGGCAGTGGGGGAGAGGGCGGCGATCTGCTCCGCTGTTGTCTGCACCTTGGCGGTGAATTGCGAGTCGGTGAGTCCGATCTTGCGGGCCAGACGGCGATCCAGGTGGCGACGGACTGGCTGGCGCAGTCGTATCGCACTGCGTGGTAGCGCCCAGACCAGACCGCGTCGCGCCAACCTTCCAGGATCAACTTCTGACGATCCTCACGGCGTCCGCCGCTTTCGGCGATCACCGCCCCGGGTGACTCCCAGCCCTCAGGCCAGACGGCGACGTCGGGCAGCTGGAGCGTGTATCCGCGTTCACAACGCGCAGGGACGGCCCACCGGTCGGCGTCGAGCGCGAGCTCGCGCGCTGATTTCCACACATGGCCGCGCTGCTGGACACGTGCGGCTGACCAGCCGACCAGGACGCCATGCGCGATCGTCGTCGGCGCCGGTGGTGACTTGACGGCTCGCACGCCGCCGAGCCCTGCCCCTTCGATGCCAGCGGCCGTGAGCCATACGACGGAGCCTTCCCCCCAGATCCACGACGCCCGCGCCAGCCACCCTGCCGTCTCGAGCTTTCTGACGTGCCGCCTGACGACTCGTTGATCGAGATCAAGCCCGGCCTGGACCGCTGGAATCGACACCACTCCGAGTCGTCCGATGAACCTCCCGACCCGCAGACTCCCCGGACCCTGAACCACCTGCCTACTCACTTCGACCACCCATCCCTCATCTCTCAATGCACTTCCTGATTGCCGTCCGCCCCGCCCACACCTACAACCCACCCTCCGGTCTTGACTGGCAGCTGACTACCCGAACCCCATCCATTTGTGCTTGCACGTGGGGGGCGGGTAGTCAGCTGCCACCAAGAGCACCGCAGGAGTGACCGATCCCAATCTGGGCGGGGCGGACGACAGCCACCGATGGTCCGCAACCTGGTCCCTCCAAAGTCGGGAACTGCGGACCGGCCTCCGGACCACCACCGAGCCCTCATCACGGGCGCCGATCCGCATCGGATGTCTCGTCGAGCAGGTCGTCAGCGATCGCATGCAACACGTCGGCGAGGGCGCGGTATGCCCACGCCACGTTGTACATCCATTGGCCCTCCATCGCGATGCCCAGTCGTTGCATGATGCGATCAAACTCGCTCCATAGCTCGGGCCGGCCTGGCCGATTGCCGCCGGGCCGCAGCTCGTGGGAGATCGCCATTCCGCTGCGGTTCGGGAGCGGTGTCCACTCAAACCCGCGGGTCTGGGCGGCAGCAAGGAGCCAGGTCGCCTGCTGATCGCATGCGGCCGCCAGAACTCGAACGCGATCGGGAAAGCCCGGGTCAGGGGGTGCGTTCTCGCTGTCAGCGCGCGCTTTGTTCCAGGCCTCGTCTGCGAGCTGGATGCCCTTGATGATCTCCTCCATCTCCCCGGGCTCCGGGCGGACGCCGTGGATGTCGGCGGTGGAGAGCTGTCTGTATGACAGCGGCGGCGATCGACGGCCTGGGTAGCCGCCTGGGATCTGAGGCAAGTGTCCACCGGCGGGGTTCTCGCTCCGGGTGAGTTCGAGCATCTGGTCGAGATCTGACCGCCGGATCAAGAGCTTTCGCCGGCCCGCCCGTGTCGCCGGCAGCTTCGCCTTTGAGATCCAGAGCCGGATCGTCGCGGGGTTGAGCCGGAGCTCGGCGGCGACCTCGGCGACGGTCAGCCACGGATCGGGGTCGACGTCGTCGGAGTCCGAACCGGACATCACGAAGTTCCCTTGATTTTCCGCATCGCAATTATCACAATTGCGTAATCGTATCTTAGGGCGGAGAGATCATGCCGGTGGGAAGTGTCATCACGATCGTGCAGGGGCCGGACGTCATCAGGGCGTCGGGGCTGATCGCGTGACCGAGCCGCTAATGACGGCCGTTCAGGTGGCCGAGCTGCTGGCGGTACCGAAGACGAGGGTGTGGTCGATGAGTCGTCGCGGCGAGATCCCGACCGTGCGGATCGGGCCTCGTGAGTTCCGCTACCGCCGCGAGGACATCGACATCTGGATCGCCCGGCGTACATCTTCGCGTCCGAGGGGCACTCAGTCCTGATCGGTGCGGGAACGCGAGCTCCCGATCTCAGTCAGTCCGGGCTCAGGCCACCGCTGCGAAGTCGCGCTCGATCTCGCCATCGACGGTCCGCTGGAAGCAGACAAGCAGTTCCTCATCGAGGACCGCCGCGATCCGCTGGAGCGTCGCGAGGTGTGGCGTGTGGCTGCCGCTCTCCAGGCGTGAGATCGCTGTGTGTGAGGTGCCGGCGGCTGTCGCGACCTGTTGCTGCGTCAGTCCGAGCTCGAATCGGCGCTCGCGCAGATGCGCGGCGACTGGGTTGGTTTTGCGCAGCTCGCGGATGCGCGCGTACTCGGCGCGAGCGGCGCTGTAATCCGCGCTACGGCCCCCGCGGTCCGTAGCGGATTCTTGGGCAGAGCGTCCAACCGGGGTGCTGGCAAGGGGCTTTGGCATCGCGCAGGGAGCTTATCAAAGATGGTAAGTCACATGCCACGGTTCCCTGGCGGTGCGTCTCGACCCGCGGCCCGCGGCGGCCGACGTGGTTGGGCGTCCATTCGCGCTTTGAAGTCATCGAAACGATTGACCGCCAGGGCTCGCTCGCGGGTGGGAAGCTTGTCGGTGTTCTTCTCAAAGATGTGAAGCAGGATGACGAGCTGGCCCGATCTGCGGTACAGAATTCGGTATCTCGTCTTGGCGAAGCGCACGCGGAGCTCTCTGAGATCGCCCTCGACTTGCGAGCTGATCGGATGCTCCGGTGGCGGCGCCGACGGATCCCGGTCGTTGAGGTATTCGGCTATGTAGTCATCGATCTTGGCCGTTGCGCGCGGATTCGTCGTGAGGAGAGCGTCCAGGAAGGCATTGACCGGCTCCCGGCCAGCTCGATCCCGGTAGTACACAGCCTGCGTGCGAGATGCCACGCGGCCAGCGTACGAGCCCTATCGGCTGACTCAGAGCGCTGACGCCGGTGCTGCGTGGATTGGGCTTCGACGACCGAACCATAGGCCTGCTCAACAGCGAACAGTCCATCGACATGCTCATCAGGCGAGGCGACCCGCGGCGTCGCTCGCGGTCGCCGCGACTGGACTAAATGCCTGCTCGACCCACTCAGCCTCACGCTCACTGGGCGCGTAGTCGGCGTAGATGAGGGTCGTCTTGAAGTCCCGGTGTCCCATCAGCTCCTGCAGGATCCGCATCGGCATCCCCTGGGCCGCCATCCGGGTGCCAAAGGTGTGCCTGAGGTCGTGGAAGCGAACGTCGCGAACATCAGCACGGCGCAGCGCGGCCTTGAAGCGCTTGAGCAGCTTTGAACGGTCGATCGGGTTCCCGGTCCCCGGATGGGCGAACACAAGGTCGTCGTCGTGCTTGTGGGGCGAGCCCTGGAACAGCAGCTCGAGCTCGGAGGCGACGCGGCTCGCGAGCGGGACGCTGCGCGATGAGCGCTTGGATTTCGGCGTTCCGAACTCTCCTCGGACGTAGTTGCGCCGCACGCGGATCCGCCGCGCGGTCCAGTCGACGTCGCGCCAGCGCAGCGCGAATAGCTCGCCCTGGCGCATCCCCGTCATCGCCGCCGTCAGGTACATCACGCGCTCGACCCGTCCGAGCGGATCGTCGGGCACCGCCCGCAGCAGCGCCTCGACCTCCTCGGTGTCAAGGAAGTGGACATCGGGATCGGTGGTCGCCAGGGCGGGCTTCGCGACGCGTTTGACCGGGTTCTCGCCGTTCGTCCATTCCTCGTCGATCGCGAACTCGATCAGCGAGTGCAGCGTCCCGAGCGCGTTTGCGCGTGACTTCGGCGCGAGTCCCTTGCGCTCCAGCGCCGCGGCGAAGCCTCGGACGTCGTCGCGTCCAATCTCGCTGACGGGCATCGGGCCGAAGTAATCGATGATGTGGATCCGCAGCCAGTACGAGTACGCCTCGATCGTGGACGGCTTGCGTCCGGCCGCGCGCTTGGCGGCGATCAGCGCCTTCGCCGACCTGGGCGAGGGTCCGGCGTTGCTCCACCGCTGCCCGTTTGGCTTCTGCCGCGCGTTGCTCGGTGCGCTCCACCGCCACCCGCTCGCGCAGCTCGCCGAGCGCTGCCTCGGCCTCGGCGCGGGTGAGCCCGTCGACGTGTCGCTTGCAGTGCACGAACCCGAGCCCGCGCTGAACCTGGCGGCCACCGTCGCGCCACTTCGCGATCCAGGTGTCGCCGTTGGGTCCGGCGCGACGCACGAGCGTCCCGCTCCCGTAGCGGGCGCCCCGCTGGGACCGCGCGACGGCGGCTCGCTTCGCGTCTGAGACTCCCATCGTCGCTCAGATCCTACCGCGCCGTTGTACCACTCGTTGTACCACTTTGGCCAAAACTCGCCTCAACTCCGAGTAACTCAGGTCAACTCAGAAACAAGGATTTTCCAGCGCAAAAGCAGCGTTTTCAGACAGTGCTCGAAACCCCCAGGCGCCTATTTGTGGTCCAGGCGGTCGGGGGTTCGAGTCCCCTCGCTCACCCTCCGTAGAAATTTCGTTTAGCAGGGATTTTGCTCGTCGCGGGGCGCTCCGGATCGGTTGGTTAGGCCGACTATGTACCACTTCTGTGTACCACTCGGCCGGCAAATCGTAGTCTGGTTCGCAGCCGCGTCCGGTGTGTGGTCAACGGCGGCGATGAAGGGGAGCGCCGGGATCGGCCGTCGTCGGATCCGCGCCTCGGGGACCGCTCCGCTCTCGCGGTGATCTCGCTGGCGCTCGATGAGGGTGACGCGGCCGAGGTGTTGTTCGGCGGCGATGGCGAGCCCGACGTCGGCGCGTTCGCGCCGCAGCATCCGGGACGGAGAGCGGCCGAGGTGGCGCTCGCCGTTCCGGTCGTCATGGGCTGCGCTGCTGTGCTGGGAGGATGGGGTCGTCGAGGAGCGCAGCGGTGGTCTGGCGCTGACGACAAACAACATCATGGAGATGACCGCCGCTCTGGAGGGCCTGCGCGCGCTGCCGTCCGGGTCGCGGGTGTGCGTCGTGACCGACTCGCGCTATCTGCGCGACGGCATGACCACTTCGCAGCGCGGACACATGCCGCCGGTGCGGGTGAAGGTCTTGCTCACGGTCTTGCCGGCACCGCGTTCGAACGTGATCGCACCGCTCGCTCGGACCGACGGGACGTTGAAGGAGAACGAGTTCGGCGAGCCGATGTGCGGCTGCCCAAGTCGGCTGAAGAGGATGCGCAGCAGCGCGTTGGCGTCGGTGGCGGTGCCGACCGTGGAGCGGGCGTCGGCACCTATCCGCTGCTGGTCGACGATGATCGCGGTCGTCACCCCTTCGAGTACGTCGACCTCGGGCCGCGCCAGCGTCGGCATGAAGCCCTGCACGAAGGCGCTGTAGGTCTCGTTGATCATCCGCTGCGACTCCGCGGCGATCGTGCCGAACACCAGCGAGCTCTTGCCCGAGCCGGAGACGCCGGTGAACACCGTCAGCCGGCGCTTCGGGATCTCGGCGCTGACGTCCTTGAGGTTGTTCTCGCGCGCGCCCTGCACGCGGATCAAATGGTGGCTGTCGGCAAACGTGCAGCACAGGCGACTGCGTGTCCGTCCTCGTGGCCATGCTCATCGTGTCTCTATCTGTTAGGCGGGGCCGCCTTCGCGCCGCCCGGCTCATCTGACCAGCTTCGATTCGTGCGCGTCTGGTCGGCGTCGATCCGGAGGGCGACGAGGCGATCGTCGGCGGCTCACGCGAGGGCGTCACGCGTCGAGCGGTAACCCACACCCCCTCGCGCATCAGCAGCCGCCCGGAGAGCTTTCGCCTCGCGCCACGCGCGGGTCTCGGTCGGCGTCACGCGCAGGTACACGTAGTCGCCGGCCTCCGTGCGCGCGTCGAAGCCGGTGTGCTCCGTGTGCGCATCGACGGTCGCGTCGTCGACGCCTTCCGTCACATGGCCGCCGACGAGCACGACGTCGCGTGTCGGACCGACGCCGACGCGCGCGACGCCGGCACGCAAGAGGTTCGTCGCGGTAGGAGACGAGCGCGGCGTCGCGAGCACAAGCGCCGCGCCGTCCAGTAATGGCAGAGCGGGACGAGATCGGCGTTCCCCATCTCGTCCGCGCTCGCCACCCAGCAGCCGACCTCCGTGCGCAGCAGCGCGAGCGTGTCCGCCTTTCGCTGCGCACGCGACCGCAGCGCCGGCCTCACGCCGCGATCTTCTCCAGCAGCGCGTCGATGCGCGCGAAGCCCCCTTTCGCGCCCTCCTCGACGCCGTACTGCATCGTGGTGTCCTGCTGCTCGGTCGTCTCGAAGCGCATCGTCTGCGTCAGCTTCGTCTGCTCACCGAGATCCTCGAACTCGAGCGTCTGCAGGTGGTTCTGGAACGTCTGCACGAGGCGCTCGGGTGGCTTGACCTCGCGAAACTCGCCCTCGACGACGCCGAAGGCGGTTCGGAACCGGTAGGTGCCGCCGGGACGGACGTCCATCTCCTCGACGATGGTGCCGTCGCCCCACCATTCGGGGATCAGCTTCGGATCCGTCCAGACGGAGTAGACGTGTCTGCGCGGTGCGTCGAAGATCCGCTCGACGCGGATCTCGAGCTCGTTCGGGGTGGTGACGGTGGTGCTCATCGTGCTCCTTTCGTGCGTTCGACAACCTGCGCGAAGCGGTCGAGCCCCGCTGCAAGCCACGTGCTGATGCCCTCAAAGGCATAGGGCACCAGTGTGCATCTGCGGGCCCGGCCGACCTTCTCCGTGGCGACGAGGTTCGCCTCCTCGAGCAGCCGGATGTGCTTCTTCATCCCGGTCAGCGACATGCCGAAGGGCTCGGCAAGCTCGCTGATCGCCGCGCTGCCGGCGCCGAGCCGTTCGAGCACGGCGCGCCGGGTCGGGTCGGCGAGGGCCGCGAACGCTCGGTCGACGGTCGTTGAATACTGAACCATTAAGTTCGGTATGGCAGACCTGTCCCGGAAAGGGGCAACAGGCAGCGGTCATTGCCGCCGCCCGTGCGAGTCAGGCGCCTCGCCGAGCAGCAGGTCGGCGATCTTGTGCATCACGACGGCGAGGCTGCGGTACTGAAAGGCGACGACGTACATCACGTTGCCCTCCATCGCGATACCCAGCCGCTGGACTGAGCGATCGAACTCATCCCAGAGGTTCGCCGGGACGGGCCGATTCGCGCCGGGACGTAGCTCGTGGGAGAGGATCATGTGGCGATGGTCGGGGAGGGGAGTCCAGGCGAGCCCCTCCGTCCGAGCGGCGTCACTGAGTGACTTCGCCTGTCGCTCGCATGCTTCGGCGAGGGCGCGGACCCGGCGGGGGAACCCGGGATCCGGCGGAGCGTTCTCGCTGGCCGCCTGCGCGCCCTCCCAGGCCTCGTCGGCGAGCTGAAGCTCCTCGAGCATCTGATGCATCTCCTCGGGCGCGGCCCCGTGACCGTGAAGGTCGGCGGTGGGCAGCTGCCTGATCGATTTGTGGTGCGGGCGGCCGCCACGGGTATCGCGGGTCGCGCGTGCGCGGCTGGTAGCCCGGAGCGGGAGGCTCACCCCTGGTCGCCTCGAGCATGCGAGCCAGGTCTGACCGCCGGATCAGCAGCTTTCGCTGCCCGGCGCGCTTTGCCGGCAGCGTCCCCTTGGACACCCATAGCCTGACCGTGGCGGGATTGACGCGCAGCTCCTCGGCGATCTCGGCCACCGTCAGCCAGGGATCCTCGGCTTCCTCTGGTTCGTCAGGGTCCGACACAGCGGCTCGTCCTCCGGGATTGCGCCATCGCAAAGAACACGATTACGCTATCGAAGCCCACGTCGCAGGAGATCATGCCGTCGCAGAGCGTCACCACGATCGTGCAGCAGCCGGACGTCATTCAGTCGCCGGCGCTGGTGGCATGCCCGAGCCGCTGCTGACAGCCGTTCAGGTTGCCGAGCTGCTGGCGGTGCCGAAGACCGGGGTCTGCTCGATGAGCCGCCGCGAGGAGATCCCGACGGTGCGGATCGGGGCCGCGCGAGGTTCGCTCTCGGCCGGAGGTCATCGACGCGGCGGTCGCGCGCCGCACGGCATGGCGACCGAGGGCCACCCGTTCTTGACGATTGGGTGGGTTGGTCCGAGCCGGCGCTTCACTGGAGCGCCCAGCAGTTGGGGCATGGGCCGAGCGCTATCGTCGACGCCGGCGCATGATCAGTCGCCGCGCTCAAAAATTCCTGGTGCTCGTCTGGGCCTCCCTCTGTCTGGCCGGGTGCGGTCGGTCTGCAGATGTGCCGGCCAGCCGCTCAAGCCCTGTCAGGGTCGCTCGGTGGAGCGGGCACAAGCACGTGCGCGGTGTCGTCGATTTGAGCGCGGCGCGCCAGGGAGGATCGATCGTGGTCGCCGCGGCAGGACGCATCGCTCTGCTGCTGCCCGACGGCAAGCTGCGGGCCTTCGCCGGTGCGTACTCGGCTCCACCCGGACTAGAGCCGTACATCGCGCTCTCCTCCGGTCAGCGAGTCAGGGCTGCGCGATGCCGGTTTGCCACCGACAACCTCTACGCCCTGCGGCTCAACCACGGCACCGGCGTGACGGTGGTCGATCCACGGGGCAACGCCCGGCGGTTCGCCAGCCTGCCGAGCCGCGGGCTCGAGAACGGCATCGCCTTCGACGCCACGGGCCACTTCGGGCACCGGCTGCTCGTCACGTCGGTCGCCGCTGGGAAGACGACGGTGTACGCGATCGATTGCAAGGGGCGCGTCGGAGTGCTGACTCGTGATGCGCCCAGGGTCGAGGGAGGGATTGCGGTGGCGCCTACGAGCTTCGGTCAATTCGCCGGTGATCTGATCGCGCCCGATGAACTGTCGGGCAGGCTCTACGCGATCCGACCAGACGGGCGCTCGAGCCCGGTCACGGAGTCCGGGCTGCCTCACGGCCAGGACATCGGCATCGAGAGTGAGGGCTTCGTGCCGCCCCAGTTCAAGGACGCGCTGGTGGCGGACCGCCGGACCCGGCGCAACCGCCATCCGGGTGACGATCTGATACTCGGCCTATCCCGCGCGACGCTCGCCACGGCGGGCGTCCATCCCGGAGATCTGCTCGTCGTCACCGAGGCTGGGGCAAGGACGATCGTCGTCAGCTGTGTGACGACATGCCATGGGCGCGATATCGCCGCTGGCCCGAAGCTTGCTCACATCGAGGGGCACGTCGTGTTCAGCGCTACCAGGTAGACGACGCGCAACGCCCGAGAGCCTCCGATCGCGGGCCGACGCCGACCCCGGGCCCAATCCCTGGAGCCGACTGTGGCCGCTCAGCGCCGCCTGCCGCCGCGTCCTCCTCTGGTGCGGCGCCGATCCCAGAGCCATCTCAGGGTCAGGAACTCAAGAACTCGCTTGAACATCGACTCCCCCTCTCGTTTGCGTGCGCGGCGCCGTTGGGTCTGGGTCGCGCCTTGTGGTGCACGGGAGTCTTCCCGCAACGGTCGATTCTATCCCCTCGGGTCCCATCCCCCGGGTGATTTCAGGTTGTGGATCCGGCGACGATTCCCGCACGAGAACAGGCGGGATGCGAGACTCCCGGCTTCGGCTTCATATTCCCTAGCAGGAGGTCACCATGGCGGAAAGCGTCTATCGCGTCACCGAAGTCGTCGGTGTCAGTACGGAGTCTTGGGAGGCCGCAGCTCGCGTGGCGGTCGAGACCGCTGCCAAGAGCGTGCGCGACCTGCGCGTGGCCGAGGTCGTGCGTCAGGACCTGACGATTCAGGATGGCGGGGTTCTGAACTATCGCGTCCGGCTCGGGATCTCGTTCAAGTACGAGCCGAGCGCGTAACGAACGCCGTCACCGAGCGCGCTCGCTCCGGTCGACCTGCCGGAGCGAGCAAGCTCGGGTCCGCCGAGGTGTAACCGCCCCGGCCAAATCCCGCAGCGGGTTGGGCCCGGAGTACGGTAGAAGCATCTACGAGGAGACACACAAGCCGCGGGGGACGGCGCTGCAGCTGGCTCGGGCGGTTGACGATGGCCGCAAGGTGGGCGCCGCCTTGCGGCACCTCGACAACCATGGGTCTGAACCGGGGGCCGTTGCCGTGGCAGAGGCCCTCGCGCGGTTTCTGGTCGCTCGCTGCGACTCACATCACGCCGGCTGGCGGGTCGTTCGCCAGGTGATCGTCGACTCGGCCGCGGATGCGCCCTGGGAGAAGTGCGCGCGGCGAGCCGTGCCGTTGGTCGCCGAGGACTTGCTGAGCCTTTCCGGTGACAGAGGACGCACTCCGCTGGCCCGCGCCCAGCACGTGGCCGCTCAGCGTCGTGCGGAGCAGATCGCGCGGCATGTCGATCACGTCGTGCTGCTCGCGAACCTCGGCGTCCGACATCCTCCGGCGGTGACCCCCGAGCGTTGGCAGTCCGCGCTGGTCGGCGCCGTCGGCGCTCGCTCCCGCGAGGCGGTCGCCGGTGCGGTCGATCGCTCGCTGCGCGCCCGAGGCGGTGTCAACGGACGTTCGGGTTGAGCCGCGCGACCGGGTCTACGGGCACGCCCGCGAAGGCGTCAGCCGTCGAGGTTCTCGACGATCTCGTTGGCCCGCGACCATTGTGCGGGCGGCACGACGAGGTAGATGTCTCCGCGGCCGAAGCGATCGAGCGGACGATCGGCAACGCACTCGGCGTCAAGCCCCATGCCGCGCAGCTGGTCTCGCCAGGCAAGCGCCGTCTTCTGGTCCTCAAACGTGACCACCGTCTCCCAGCCGTCAAGGCGAGGATCACCGACGGAAACCGCAGGCTTCCGGACGGCGCGGCCCTTCCAGAAGCGCGAGGCGGGCACCGTTCAGCCGAGCCGGTCGCGCCCTGAGGGCTGGGCGAAGCTCGCGGCCGGCATCATGGCCACGATCCCGGTGGGGTTGATCATCGCGTGGGTGCCGTAGTAGTGCGCCCGGATCTGGTCGAAGCTCACCGTGTCCTGAACGCCCGGCCACTGAAACAGGTCTCTCGCGTACGGCCACAGATGCTCGTACTCGACCAGCTTGCGGATCGAGCACTTGAAATGGATCTGGTACACGGGATCGAAGCGCAGCAGCGTGGTGAACAGCCTCCAGTCGGTCTCCAGCGGCTCGGGGCCGAACAGAAAGCGCCGATCGGCGAGCCGCAGGTCGAGCTGGTCCAGCGTCTGAAACAGCCCCTCGACCTCGCGCTCGTAGACATCCTGACGGGTCGAGAATCCCGCCTTGTAGACCGCGTTGTTGACGCCGTCGTAGACGATCTCGTTGAGCGAGTCGATCTCGCCGCGCAAGAGCTCGGGATAGAGCTCCACCGGGTGCGTGGCGATCGAGGCGAATACCGTGCCGAGCATCCGCAGGATGTCGCCCGACTCGTTGGAGACGATGGTGCCCTGCGCCTTGTCCCACAGCACCGGGACGCTGACCCGAGCCTGATAGTCGGGATCGGTGGCGGCGTAGGCTTGGCTGAGGTACTCAAAGCCGTTGATCGGGTCCACGTAGGGGCCGCCGCTGAACGCCCAGCCGCGATCGTCGCGGTAAGGGGACACGTAGGAGACCCCGATCGCGTCCTCGAGCCCCATCAGCGCTCGTCCGATCAGCGTCCGGTGCGCCCACGGGCAAGCCCGGCAGACGTACAGGTGATAGCGGCCGGCCTCGAGCGGGAAGCCGGTGGAGCCATCGTCGGCCACCCAGCGGCGAAACTGACTCTCTTGACGCTGAAACGCGCCGTCTTGGCCGCCTTCGCGGCCGAGCGAGAAGGCGCGGGCTTCGGTGCTCATGCTCGGAGCGTACGTGACCGCGGCAACGCGCCGGACCCGAGACTGGGAGCCGCAACAGGCGCCGGTATCGTAGTCGGCCCGATGACCGGCTACCCGCACCACCGCATCGGATGAGCTCACAATCCGAGCGCATCAGTCGATTCGAGCGGCTTCACGCACCCGGGCGGCCGCTGTTGCTGCCCAATCCGTGGGACGCCGGCTCGGCCAAGCTGCTGGCATCGCTCGGCTTTCAGGCGCTGGCCACCACCAGCAGCGGCTTCGCGGCCACGCTCGGTCGCGCGGACGGCTCGGTCTCCCGCGACGAGGCGCTGGCCCACGCCACGTCGATCGTCGCGGCGACCGAGCTGCCGGTGTCGGCCGACCTCGAGAACGGGTTTGCCGACAGCGCCGAGGAAGTAGCCGAGACTGCGGCGGGTGCGGTGGCCGCGGGCCTGGCCGGGTTCTCGATCGAGGACTTCACCGGTGACCAGGACGACCCGATCTACCCGCTCGAGGTGGCCGCCGAGCGGGTCGCGGCGGCGGCCCGGGTGGCGCACGCCGGTCCGCGGCTGGTCCTGACCGCCCGCAGCGAGAACTTCCTGCATGCGCGGGCGGACCTCGCCGACACGATCGAGCGCCTGCGGGCCTACGAGGCGGCCGGCGCCGACGTTCTCTATGCCCCGGGGCTGATCGACGCGGCGGACATCCGGGCGGTCATAACCGCGGTGGGCAAGCCGGTCAACGTGCTCGCCCGTCCCGGCGTCCCACCGGTGGCAGAGCTGGCCGCGCTCGGGGTGAGCCGGGTATCGGTCGGGGGAGCGTTCGCCTTTGCGGCGGTGGCCGGAGCTCTGGCCGCCGCGCAGGAGCTGCGCGAGCGGGGCACCTACGGCTTTGCGGCCGACGCGGCCGCTGGGTCTCGAGCTGCCCAGCGGGCGTTCTCCGCTCAATAGCCTCCCGGCCACAGGCGAGCCAGTAGTCGCTCCATCGCCGGCGAGGTCTGGCGGTTGTCCGGACAGCAGGTTGGTCCGTTGACGATGCTGATGCCGATCTCCAGATGCGGTCCGGTCGAGATGCCGACGTCGCCGCAGCCGACTTCGGCGATCGGCTGGCCGGCCCGCACGACGGTTCCGACCGGAACCAGAGCCGGCATCGCATGGCCGTAGTAGATGTAGCGGCCCGAGAGCGGGCCCCCGCTCACCTCGAGCACCGGCGCCGCAGGCCCGAAGCCCGAGATGCCCTCCTGCACGATCACGCCGTTGGTGACCGCCACCTCGATCGCGGCGGCGCCGCAGGCGGCGCCCCTGGTGGAGATGTCGACGCCCTGGTCGGGCTCCCAGGTCGAGGGCGGCTCGACGATCGACAGGGGCGCGATCGGGAACACGAACCCCTCGCCGGGATTGAGCGAGTTCAGCTCCTGGACCAACTTCAGCTCGCGCTTGACCTCGGTCAGCGGAACGGCGTGGGCATTGGGGTCCCCGATGGGATCTGACCCCACGGCAGCGACCGGCGCCTGCTGGCCGATGGTGGGCTCGACCGCCTGCGGGCGGGCTCGCGGAAGACCCGCGCTCGCGCCTGCGCTCTTGACCTGCGCTCGACGGGTCCCCGACGGCGAGCCCCCGGAGGCGGCGCCGACGTGGCCCGAGCCGCATCCGGCGCCAGCGAGGAGCACGGCGAGCGCCGCCGCGACCGCGAGCGCCAAGGCCGGTTGACGAGCTCGAGCAGACATGGTCGCCAGTTCAGCACCTTTTAGGCGGCGGCACGCCAGGCTCAGGTGATCGTTATAGGATCAGCAGCTTCGAGGAGCAGGGCGCACTGCGGTGGCGGCAAGCCCGCCTTCGCACCGATCAGGAGGTCTCGTTGGCCCAGCGCCATGATCGCGAGCTGACCCAAGGCGGCGCCCCCGCGTGACCAAGGTCCTTCGCCTGCCGATCTACCGGCGACTGCTCGGCGCCTACGCGCTCAACGAGCTGGCCTTCTCGGTGGGGATCCTGGCGCTGTCGGTGCTCGTCTACCGTCGCACCGGAAGCGCCTTGGGCTCGACGGCGTTCTTTCTGTGCTCCCAGGTCATCCCGGCGCTCCCGGCGCCGTTTGTCGTATCCCGGCTGGATCAGCGCCCCCCGCGCCGGGTGCTCCCGGCCCTGTACATGGCCGAGGCGGTGCTATTCGGCCTGCTCGCGTGGATGGCGACCAGGTTCTCCCTCGCCCCGGTCCTCGCCCTGGCTCTGCTTGACGGGATCTTCGCGGTTGTGTCGCGCGCGCTGGCGCGGACCGCGACGGTGGATGTCGTCTCCGGTCCGGGTCTGCTGCACGAGGGCAATGCGGTCACCAACGGCGCCTTCTCGGTCTGCTTCATGGCCGGCCCGGCGATTGGCGGAGCTGTGGTCGCCGCTGGGGGCACCGTCGCGGCGCTGCTGGTCAACTGTGGGCTGTTCGCGGCGATCGCCCTCATGCTCGCGGCCACCGCGTTGCCCGGGGTGGCCCAAGCGGCCGTGACCACGGGCGGTCGGTTGCGGGGCGGCCTGGACCACGTTCGACGCAGCGCACCGCTGCGCACGCTGCTGTCACTCCAGGCCTTCGGCTTGGTCTTCTTCACGATCTCGGTCCCGGTGGAAGTCGTGTTCGCCCAGCATTCGCTCCACGTCGGGGCCGCCGGCTACGGGGCGCTGGTGTCGGCCTGGGGGGTGGGGGCGGTCGTAGGCAGCGTCGCCTACGCTCGCTGGCGACGGGCCTCGGCCCGGGTTCTGATCGCCACCAGCTCTGCCGCATTGGGATTGGGATTTGCCGTCATGGCGGCGGCTCCGTCGATCGAGGTGGCGGCGATCGGGGCGGCGTTCGGGGGCATGGCGAACGGAATCGAGCTCGTCGCGGTCCGGACTGCGGTCCAGGAGCGCACCCCGGAGTCGTGGATGGCGCTGGTGATGAGCCTCAACGAGGCCATCGCCCAGGCCGTGCCCGGGCTGGGGATCGTGCTCGGCGGAACGATCACCGCGCTCACGGGCTCGCGGGTCGCCTTCGCCGTCGCCGCCGCGGGGTCGTTGGTGTTCACCCTCGCGGCGTGGGTGGCCTTGGCCCCGTCACGGTTTCCCCCGGTGCCGACCGCCGCGGAGAGCGTGGCTCACGAGGAGCCCGTAGCGACCGCGGAGCTCTACGCCGACGGGACGCGGGACGCCACGGCGGCGCCCCACCAGACGATCGCGTAGGCCGTGCGCATCGGCTGCATCGACATCGGATCCAATTTGGTCGCCGACAGCGAGGGGCGCCGGCTGCTGTGCATCCATCAGGAGCGGGCGTTCACCCGCATCGGCCACGAGCTGCAGAACGCAACGACGATCGGAGCGGCGAAGATCGCCGAGCTGGTGGCGGCGATCGGCAGAGCGTCAGGACTCGCGGTGCGGATCCTGTCGGCCCGGGAGGAGGCGCGGCCGCCGGTCGCCGTGGCGGTGGTGGGCAGCGCCACGTCGCTGCGCCGGCTCGCCGGCGCCGTGCTCGACCCTGAGGCGCTGGGGCGGGCGCTGGCGCTGCTGGTCAGGACCCGCTCGAGCGAGATCGCCGACCGTTTCTCGATCGACCCTCAACGAGCGCGTCGGCTGCCGGCCGGGCTGCTGATCCTCGAGGCAGCCGCCGAGCGGTTCGGAACCGCGCTGCGCGTCGAGGAGGGCGGCATCCGCGAGCGAGTGATGTTGGAGGCGGCCACGAGTTGAGCACCGAACCTCCGATCCCACCACGCGAGGCCGTGGCCACGGTGCGGCTGCGGGCGCCGACCCGCGGCAACCGGCGCCTGCAACGGCTGCTGGAGGCAGCCGACGGGGATCTGCAGCTCAAGGCGTGGTGGCACGCGTCGGCGGTCAACGCCAGCCGTCGGCTGGGCATGTCGGACCACAGCTGGGTCCACATCCAGATCGTGCTCAACATCGGGCTGCGGCTGGCGCGGCTGCTGTTCCGGCGGGGCGTGGAGCCGAGCGTCGTCACCGACTACGCGATGACCGACAACGACGCCGAGGTCGTGATCGCCGCGGCCTGCCTGATGCACTGCGTCGGCATGTCGATCCATCGCGCCGACCACGAGCGCTACAGCCTGTTCTTGACCGCCGACAAGCTAGGCTCGCTGCTCGCCGACGCCTACGAGGAGCCCGAGCGGTCGATCATCGTCGCGGAGGCGATGCACGCGATCATCGGCCATCGCCGTGATGGGGCCCCGCTGACCATAGAGGCGGGGATCGTTCGAGTCGCCGATGCGCTGGACATGGCCCGAGGCCGCTCGCGAATCCCGTTTGAGGCCGGACTCCAGAACATCCACTCCCTGTCGGCCTACGCGATCGAGGAGGTCAAGATCTCGCCGGGTCGCGACCGGGCGGTCCGGGTGGAGATCGCGATGTCCAACAGCGCCGGGATCTTCCAGGTCGACGAGCTGCTGGCCGAGAAGCTCCGTGGGTCCCGCCTGGAGGAGCACATCGAGGTGATCGCCCGGATCGAGGCCGAGCACGAGCAGCGGCTGATCCCGGTGTTCCGGATCTGATCGCGGCTCAATCGGGTCCGTGCAGCTCGTCGAGCTCGTTCAGATCCACGTGGACCTCTCCAAACCGGGTTTGCAGCTTGACGCTCACCGGCCGCGCCAGATTCTCGCCGGTGAGACGGTCCAGAACCGGTGAGCCGCGCCCAGATCCGCGAGGGTGCGGGCGAGACGGTCGAGGTTGGCGGCGTCAGCGGAGGGGACGAGGTCGATGTCTCGTGTAGCACGGACTACCCCGTGGGCCCCGAGCGCCAAGCCACCGACGATCACGTACACGACTCCGGCCTGATTGAGAGCCGCTACAACCCGCTCGGGCTCGAATCGGCCCTCGCCGCGCACTCACTCCACTCGCTTGCCCTGGGCAAACCGGAATCGATCTGGGGCTGGGCGATATCTCCGAGCACCGGCTTGATCGCGCCTCCGGCCTCCGGTCCCCCAGTTCTCGGTGAGGGCCTTCAGCCGGTCTGCGGATTCAGGCCGGACGAGCACGTATATGTCGGCAGTTGGACCGTCCGGGTCCTGAGCCCGGCTGAGCAGACGCTGCACCAGGTGGCGCCCGGTGAAACCTCTCACCCCGTGACGAAGTAGGTCATGTAGCGGGCGTACCCGCAGGGGCGACCACGGCTACCAGCCGCCGCGCCAGTCCGCGTTGGCCTCGCGGGCCTTGGCGGCATCCATGCGGGCGTGCTTGCGTTTGTCCAGTCGGCCCTGGAGCACGGTCAAGACGAGGATCAGGACCGGAAAGAACGCGATCACCAGGAACATCGTGCTGGTGATCGTCGGGTCGGTGGTCTCGCCGATGAATCCCTCGCCGCCGTCGGCACGGGCCAGGGCCGCCGGGGCGAAGGTCAGCAGAGCGCCGGCGAACACGGTGAAGGCGATGACGATCCGAGCCCGGCGCATGGTCTTCTAAAGCGTATCTGATCCCTGGGCCACGGCCACTGGCGCGCCGGGGCTGACCGCGGCCAGCGCCTGCAGCAGCGCGGGGTTGTAGAGATCGGCGCGCTCGGTGACGTCGAGATGGTCGATCGCGACCTCGAACACGGCGCCGCCGATCGCCGCTGCGAGCTCGCGTTGGTTGCGCGGTGACACCGACCTGTCGCGGGTGGTGATCACTGACGCGGCCGGAACGCTGAGTCTGCTCAGCCACGGTCGGGAGTCGAACCGGCCCAGCTCGCGGCCGGCCTCGGCCAGGTCCCGCGCGGAGTGGCGCATCATCTCCGACAGCCACCACGTCGTCTGAGGCGAGATCGGGATCTTGGCGTAGCGAAAGCCGGCCCGCCACGTGGCCCGCGGCGCGACCGACAGCGCCAGCCCCACGGCCCCCATCAGCTTCCAGGCCCGGGCGGTCTCGGGGTCTTGGAAGTGCTGAGAGGTGGCGCTCAGCACTACGCCTGAGACCACGTCTGGATGGTCGCGGGCGATCAACTGCGCGATCGTGCCGCCCATCGAGTAGCCGACGAAGATCGCCGGCGACACGCCGAGCGCGCGCACCGCGGCGGCCGCATCGGCGGCGCAGTCGGCGAGCCTGAACGGGGCCACCGTGCGCAGCCCGCGGCCGTGACCGCGGTGATCGATCGCCAGCACGCGGTAACCGGCCTCGGTCAGGGGGTCGTAGGCGGCGTGCCAGTTGAGGTCCGCGCTGACCACCCAGCCGTGGAGCAGCATCACCGCCGGGCGGGTGGGTTCCGTTTCTCCGCTGTCGCGCAGGAACAGCTCCCCGGTTCCGGGGATGTTGAGCGTCCGCGCGGGGAGCATCTCGTGCGGAGGGTTCGGCGGGTACGCAGGCGTACGCATCGCGCGATCGTACCTGCGGCGGGTACGCAGGCGTACGCACCGCGCGATCGTGCCGGTCCCGGGTCGCCTCCTACCATCAGTCCCATGGCGGTGGTGATCGCATCAGACCTCAGCAAGGACATGGCCGGCGAGCCGCTGCTGCGGGGTATCTCGTTCAAGCTCGAGCGCCGCGATCGGATGACGCTCTCCGGTCGCAACGGAACCGGCAAGACGACGCTGTTGCGGATGCTCTCGGGCGAGGCTTCGGTCGACGGCGGTGAGCTGGTGCTCGCCAAGGGCGCGAAGGTCGCTCTGCACGACCAGCGCCCGCCGCGCGACCGTGGTCTGTCCCTGCGCGACTACGTGCTCTCAGGGGCCCCCGAGCTGGTGGCGATCGAGCAGGAACTGGCGGCGCTCGAGCAGCGGATGGCCCACGGTGACTACGACGAGGCGACACTCGGTCGCTACGCGCGAGCCCAGGCCCGGCTCGAGCACGCCGGCGGCTACAACTGGCGCGATCGGGCGCTGGCCACGCTGCACGGGCTCGGCTTTCACGACGAGTTTGACCTCGAGCGGTCGCTTGACACGTTCTCGGGCGGGGAACTGACACGCGCGTCGCTCGGTCGCGCGCTGGCCGGCGATCCCGACCTGCTGTTGCTCGACGAGCCCACCAACCACCTCGACATCTCGTCTCTGGAGTGGCTCGAGCAGCGTCTGGTCGGTCTCGATGCGGCGATCGTGCTGGTCGCGCACGACCGCTGGTTCTTGGAGTCGGTCGGTACCGCGGTCCTCGAGCTCGAGGCCGGGCGAGGCCGGTTCTTCGCCGGCCCGTGGCACGCCTGGCGCCGTGAGCGGGCGGCTCGGGAGCTGTCGCTCGGCCGCGCGATCGAGCGCCAGCAGGCCGAGATCGATCGCCTGGAGCGGTTCGTGACCCGGTTTCGCGCCGGAACGCGTGCGCGCCAGGCCCAGTCGCGCGCCAAGCGGCTGGAGAAGATCGACCGGATCGGGCGCGACCCACGGGACGGAGCCGCGCTGGAGTTCGCCTTCAAGCCGCCGGAGCGCAGCGGCCGGGTGGTGTTCGAGCTCGAGCACGCGGCCCTGTCGGCGGGTGACAAGGCGTTGCTCGGAGACGCCGAGCTGTGGCTCGAGCGGGGCGAGCACGTTTCGCTGGTCGGACCCAACGGCGCCGGCAAGACGACCCTGATCGAGACCCTGGCCGGCCGGCACGAGCTCAGGGCACCCGATCCATCCCCGGGCGCGGTGGCCGCCTCGACCGGGCCGGTGGGGGGTTCGCCCGGCGCCGCCGGGGCTTCGCCCGGCGCGGTGGGGGTTTCGCCGGGGATCGGGGAGGGGGTGGTGGCGGTCGGCAAGCTGCGCACCGGGCACAACGTCACGATCGGGTTCCTCTCCCAGCACGCCGAGGAGCTGTCGAGCGCCACCGCGCGCACCGTCCTCGAGGCCGCGCAGCACGCCACCGGGCTGACGCCGGGCAAGACACGGGCGTTGCTGGGGAGGTTCCTGTTCTCCGGCGAGGAGGCGGAGAAGCCACTCGACGGGCTGTCCGGCGGCGAGCGCCGGCGGCTGTCGCTGGCGATCCTGGTCCACTCCGGTGCCAACGTGCTGATCCTCGACGAGCCGACCAACCACCTGGACCTCGAGAGCCGGGAGGCGCTCGAGGCGGCGCTCAAGGTCTTTCCCGGCTCGCTGCTGCTGGTGTCCCACGACCGGGCGCTGCTGGACGCGATCGGGACCCGGACGATCGCGCTAGAGGACCAGGGCCTGCACAGCTACGTCGGCGGCTGGCCCGAGTACCTGCGGATCCGCGAGGCGCGGGCCAAGGCGCCGGCGGTCGGACGCGGCGGTGCACCGGGATCGGCAGAGCCGGCGGCCAGGTCGGCGAGGGGATCGGCGAACAAGGCAAAGGTCCCGGCGCCTGGAGCAACGCGGGCCAACGTGGGCAACGGCGGCAGGGGCAAGAAGCGCAATCCCCCGATGCGTAAGGGGGGCGGCAGCCGTGAGCAGCGCCTGGAGCGCGAGATCGAGGCGGCCGAAGCGGCACTGGCCGCGATCGAGGACGAGCTCGCTGATCCGGCGGCCTGGGCCACGCCGGCGGCGACGGCTCGCTCGTCAAGCCGCCACGAGGAGGCCAAGCAGGCGGTGGCGGAGCTGTATGAGCGCTGGGAGGCGGTAGCGGGCTGAGCGTCGTCCGCGCCACAGCGCCCGGCCCGGCCGGGGCGTACCCTGTGCCCTTGAGATGAGCATCAACGCCAACGTGCGCAACCTCGTGATCGTGCTCCTGATCGCCGCAGTGATCGCGATCGTCCCCGGCGGCGGCCCGACCGCGAACGTCATCATCCAGGCGATCTCGCTGGCCTTCTTGGCGGCCATTCTGTGGGTGTCGGTTCAGATGTACCGCCAACACCGGATCACCCTCTACGCACTCGGGGACAGACGACGCATCGTTCTCTATGCGGCCGTGGCCGTGCTGGCGGTCACGCTGACGGCGACGCCGCGGCTGTGGCAGACGAGCGCCGGCTCGGTGGCGTGGCTGCTGCTGGTCGGCGTCGCCGTATATGCCGGCATCACGGTGATCTTGGCGGCGCGCCGGTACTAGTGGCTCCCACTAGTCGATTCCGACCCCTCACACCGCCACCGCCGTGAGCAAGGGCATCCGAGAGGCAAGCGCCGACTGGTTGGTGCTGCTCGGTGCACCGATCCTGATGGGCTCGCTGTTTCTCACCTGGAGTCATCAGTTCTCGCGTCCGTTCCTGTTCCGCTACGCCGGCTCTCCGGCGCTGCAGGGGGTCCCGCGTGACCCATCCGCCTGGCAGCTCTATTCGGTTACTGACGTGCTGCTGGCCGTGCTGGCGGCGGCGCTGCTCGCCGTGGCGCTCCGTGGAACCCGCCACGCGCGTGCGTTCCTGGCCCTTGGATTGCTTGTGGCGCTGGCCTTTTCGATCCATGCGCTCAGCGTGCCGCCGACCCACGGGGCCGACATCTTCGATGCCTCGCTCGGGCGCTACGCCCCCAACTCGCCGACGGCCGGACCGGGGGAGACATTCGGGTTGGTGGGGATCGTGCTCGGGCTGACCGGGGTGCTGATCTCCTTCACCACCGACTGATTTCTCGGGCGCCATTGACGGCGGGCCGGCGGGGGAGCGGTTCTATCCTCGAAGCAGATGTCGATAGTCGCCGCTGACCGAGGCCGCGAGCTCCCTGACGAGCCCGGGGTGTACCTGTTTCGTGACTGCCGCGGCAAGGTGATCTACGTCGGGAAGGCGAAGTCGATCAAGAAGCGGGTCGCGTCGCACTTCTCCAACCCGAGCACGCGCGCCGGGCGCGAGATCCTGGAGATGATTGACCAGATCGAGGCGCTGGTCGTCCACACCGAGTCAGAGGCGCTGCTGGTGGAGCAGAACTTCATCAAGCAGTACAAGCCCCGGCTGAACATCCGCCTGCGCGACGACAAGTCCTATCCCTACATCGCGATCTCGCTCGACGAGGACTTTCCCCGCGTCTACTTCACCCGCGAGCGCCACCGCCGCGACCGGGCCTACTTCGGCCCCTACAGCAACGCCAAGCGGGTGCGCTCCACGCTCGAGGTGCTCGGCAAGGTGTTCATGTTCCGCTCCTGCGACGGACCGGAGCCGGGTCGGCGCAGCGGATCGCCCTGCCTGGACTACTACATCAAGCGCTGCGAGGCTCCGTGCGTCGGGTACGTGGCCCGGGAGCAGTACCGGCGGGCGATCGACGGCGTGATCGCCTTCTTGTCGGGGCGCTACAAGGAGATCGAGCGCAGCCTGGAGTACGAGATGCGCCTGGCCTCGGCCGAGCAGCGGTTTGAGGATGCGGCTCGGGAGCGCAACCGGCTCCGGGCGATCCGCTCGCTGCTCGAGCGCCAGCGTGTGGCTCACGACGGCTCGGGCTCGCTGGACGCGATCGCCGTCGCCGTGTCGGATGCCGAGGCCAACGCGCAGGTGTTCCAGGTCCGCGACGGCGTGCTCTCAGACCGCCAGAGCTTCTATCTGGAGAATGCCGCCGGCGCCGAGGTCGCCGACGTGGCCGAGGCCTTCATCCTGCAGTACTACGCCAGCGCGATGTCGGTCCCGCCGCTGCTGGTCGTCCAACGGGAGGTGGGCCAGGCGCCCGCTCTGGCCGAGGCGCTCAGCGCCCGGCGGGGCACGACGGTGGAGATCCGGGCGGCGGAGCGCGGCGACAAGCGGCGGATCCTCGAGCTCGCCGAACGCAACGCGCGGCTGGCCCTGGACCAGGAGAAGCTGCGGGGAGAGCGCCGGCGCCAGCAGCGAGTCGAGGCTCTGGACGGCCTCCAGCAGGCGCTTGGCCTGGACACGATCCCGCTGCGGATCGAGTGCTTTGACATCTCGACCCTGATGGGGACCAACACGGTCGCCTCGATGGTCGTGTTCGAGGGCGGCGCCCCGAAGAAGTCCGACTACCGGCGGTTCAGGGTGTTCACGGTCGGCAGCGACGGCTCGGCCACGAACGGTGCCCACGACGGCCCAGACGACTTCGCGGCGATGGAGGAGGTGCTGGGGCGGCGCTTCGCACGCTGGGAGCGTCAACGCGACTTCTCGCCCCACGACAAGGACTATGACCCGAGCTTCGCGGCGCTGCCGAATCTGGTCGTGATCGACGGCGGCAAGGGCCAGCTGGCGGCCGGACTGCGGGCGCTGCTGGGGTTCCGGGAGCGCGGCGTGGTGGTCATCTCACTGGCCAAGCGGATCGAGGAGGTGTTCATTCCGGGCCGTGCCGCCCCGCTGGTGCTCGCCCACGACACCCCCGAGCTCCAACTGCTGCAGCGCGTTCGTGACGAGGCCCACCGGTTCGCCATCACCCACCACCGGATCCGGCGAGACCGAGCGATGACCGCTTCGGTGCTGGATGACCTACCCGGCGTCGGTCCGGCCCGAAAACGGGCCCTGCTGGCGCACTTCGGCTCACCCGACGCGATCCTCGCCGCCTCCCGCGAGGAGCTCGAGTCAGTACCGGGGGTTCCGGGCAAGCTCGCTCGCGAGATGTACCGCGAGCTGCACAAGAGCGGGGTCTAGGGGGCCAGCCCTCCGGTCGGTGCCCGGCCGACTGTGAGCATCGCCGCGCTGGCCGGGGGCAAGGCGATCGAGTAGCCGCCCGAGACGGGAAGAACCGGGGTTATCGACGGCGGTCCGGGAAGCGTGCCGGTGGTCGTCTCGGCGCCGAATGTCTGGCCACCCAGCGAGACCCCCGTGGTGGCGCTGAGGCTCGGGGCGTCGAGCGTCTCGAGCGACCCCGGGCCGGCGCTGCCGGGGAGCTGCACCGCCACGTCGTGCTCGGCCGCCGGATCCTGATTGATCGCCACCACGCGGGTGACGCCGTCGGCGCCGCGCGTCGCCCAGACCTTGACCGCCCCTCCCGGCGCATGCACGGGCAGTAGCCGCGCGCCGGGGGGGAAGGCCTGCGAGAACATCAGCAGGCCGTAGTACTCGGGGTGCACGAAGGCCTGCCAGGCGCCGGTGGAGTCGTGGGACACGGTGAACAGCTCATAGCGCGAGCCCGGCAGCATGTGAAAGTTCACCCCGCTGACGCCGACGCTGGCCATGTTGAACATCGTGTCCAGCGACCACAGCGCCGACGCGAACGTGTCACTGACGCCGGCGGCGCCCTGGCACGACGCCGAGTTCATCTCGGCGACGCGAAACGGCAGGCCCTTGGCGTGGGCCACACGGACGTAGGAGGCCAGCCCTTGGGCCAGCCCGCGGGAGGAGCTGTCAGCGAGCAGGTTTGAGATCGTGGGGAACCCGGGCGAGGCCTGATCGCCGACGCAGGCACGCAACGGATAGCGGTGATAGGTGACCAGCTTGAGGCGGGGCTGGGTGGCGATGAAGCTGCCCAGCTTGCCCATCCAGCTCGGGCCTGAGGTGGCCGGACCGGCCAGCGGCATGGTCGGGATCGCCTTGGCCCAGTGGCTGAACTCTCGCGTGTAGTCGGTGAGGTCATAGCGACGACCGCGCGATCGATAGATGTGGCCGCGGCGATCTCGGTACCACGGAAAGACGCCGTACAGGTCCGGCTCGTTGCCGATCTCAAACGCGTCGATGTTCTTACGACCGACTCCGGCCAGCAGGGCGCGGCTCTCGGCGGCGGCGATCGCCGGGCGCCCGGCGGCGAGGTTGACGCCGAGGATCAGCTTGGCGCCGAGGTCGGCCGCCAGGGCATGGGTGGTGCGCAACCAGCCCTCGGTGAGCCGGTAGTAGATCCCGCCCGGCGGGATCATCCCGCGGATCGGCCACCAGGTGCCGTCGGTGCTGTCACCGCCGACCCGGACGATCGGTCCCTGTCCCGGCGTGAGCCCCTTGAGCAGGCCGAGCAGCACCGGGTCGATCGCCCTGGGGTCACGTCCGGTGTACTGATGCAGCGCCCGGTACTCGAACGAGGCGCCGAGGAAGCCGGGCGCCATCGCCTGGCCCGTGGGGGCCGAGGACGCGCTGGCGGAAATCACGTCGGCCCGGGCGGCGGCCGGAGTGGACAGCGCGAGTCCGAGCGCCGCCACCCCGAGGGCGGCGATCCGGGCGCGGCGGCGAAGCACGCGGCCATCGTGGCATACCGCGGATCCAAGTGGGCCACCCCATCCGCGTGGGGGTGCAGACTAGGAGGAGCTGTGGAGAGCTCAGCCCTTACCGATCTGGTCGTCATCACGGGCTTCTCGGGCGCCGGCAAGTCGACGGCAATGGCCGCCTTCGAGGACGAGGGGTACTTCTGCGTCGACAACCTGCCGTCGGAGATGATCCGCTCGCTGGTGGACCTGTTCAGGCACGCGGGCTCCAAGGTGGCCAACGTCGCCGTGGTGTCCGACGTGCGGGGCGGCAGTTACTTCGACGGCCTGGCGCAGATGCTCGAAGATCTTCGAGCCGGCGGCGTGCCCCATCGGGTTCTGTTTCTCGAGGCCGAGGAGCAGGCTCTGCTGACGCGCTACAAGGAGACGCGCCGGCGCCATCCGCTGGCACCGAGCGGCAGCGTGGCCGAGGGGATCGCTCGCGAGCGTGAGCTGCTCGCCCCGCTGCGCCGACGCGCCGACGTGGTGATCGACACCACCGGGCTGACCGCGGCGATGCTGCGCCACAAGCTGGCCGACGAGCTGCTCCCGACGCGCACCCGGGGCCGGCTGGCGGTCACCTTTCAGAGCTTTGGCTTCAAGTACGGCCCGAGCCGGGACGCCGACCTGATGTTCGACGTGCGCTTTCTGCCCAACCCCCACTACGAGCCCGAGCTGCGCCCGCTGACCGGAAACGACCAGCGGATCGTCGACTTCATCAACCGAGAAGGAGACCTGGACGCGTTCTACGAGCACCTGGAGCCGCTGACCGACTATCTGCTGCCGCGGTACCTGGAGGAGGGTAAGGCGCACCTGGTGGTGGCGGTCGGGTGCACCGGCGGTCGTCATCGCTCAGTCGCGATCGCCGAGCACCTGGCGGCCCGGTACGAGGAGGACGGCGGGTACCTGGTCGAGGTGCTGCACCGGGACGTGATCAGGGCGCCATGACCGGACGCCGATGATCGACCACGTCGGCTTTGAGGTCTCAGACCTGGTCGCGACCAGCCGGTTCTACGACGCTGTCTTCTACGCCTTGGGGGCGCGGCGGATGCATGAGTCCGAGCACGCGCTGGCCTACGGGATCAACGGTCCTCTGGTGTGGTTCGTGGTCCGCGGGCTGGCGCCGGGCAGCGGCTATGGCCACCTGGCCCTGCAGGCCAGCGGCAAGGCGGCCGTCGACGCCGCCCATGCGGCCGGGATCGCCAACGGCGGCGATGACGACGGCGCGCCGGGCCAGCGGCCCCAGTACGGGCGCCGCTACTACGCCGCCTACCTGCGCGATCCCGACCGCCTACGGGTGGAGCTCGTGTCGCGCCGCTGAGCCGGTGCCCGAGAGCATGGCGCCGGGCGGGGGTCGGATAGCCTGTCGCCAGCCGACATCGAAGTCGCTCGGGTCGGTGTTTTTCAGTTCGGAGTTCGGCGTAGGTGGACCAACGAAAGGCAGCGCACATGGCGGTACGTGTCGGGATCAACGGCTTCGGACGGATCGGCCGAAGCGTGTTTCGGGCCGCATACGAGCGCGGCGCCGAGATCGAATGGCTGGCGGTCAACGACCTCGTCGACCCCAAGACGATCGCCCACCTGCTCCGGTACGACTCAAACTACGGGCCTTTCCCCGGTGAGGTCCACGCGACCGATACCGGCTTCTCGGTCGACGGCCACGAGATCCGCGTGCTGGCCGAGCGCGACCCGGCTGGGCTGCCGTGGGGCGAGCTCGGCGCCGAGGTGGTGATCGAGTCCACCGGCCTGTTCACCGACCGCGAGAACGCCTCCAAGCACCTCGACGCCGGCGCGCGGAAGGTCGTGATCTCCGCTCCGGCCACCAATCCGGACGTAACCGTCGCCCTCGGGGTCAACTTCGAGCAGGCCTACGACCGCGAGCGCCACCAGGTGATCTCAAACGCGTCGTGCACGACCAACTGCCTGGCCCCGGTGGTCAAGGTGCTGCACGACACGATCGGCATCGAGCACGGCCTGATGACGACGATTCATGCCTACACGTCCGACCAGCGCCTGCAGGACATGCCCCATCGCGACCTTCGTCGGGCCCGGGCGGCCGCCGTGAACCTGATCCCGTCCTCGACCGGGGCGGCGAAGGCGATCGGACTGGTGATCCCCGAGCTCAACGGCAAGCTGCACGGCTTCTCGATCCGAGCGCCGCTGCCGACCGGCAGCCTCGTCGACCTGACCGCCGAGTGCCGCCGCGAGACGAGCGTCGAGGAGGTCAACGCGGCCCTCAAGGCCGCCGCCGACAGCGGTCCACTGAACGGTCTGCTGGCTTACACCGAGGATCCGATCGTCTCCTCGGACATCATCAAGAACCCGGCTTCGTCAATCGTCGACTCCGAGCTGACCGCGGTGATGGAGGGGACGATGGTCAAGGTCGTGGCGTGGTATGACAACGAGTGGGGTTACTCCAACCGCGTCGCCGACGTGGTCCAGAGACTGCTGTGAAGACGCTCTCTGACCTCGGTGAGCTAGACGGCAAGCGGGTCCTGGTTCGCGTCGACTTCAACGTTCCCCTCGACGACGGCCAGGTGGCCGACGACACGCGGATCCGCGCCGCGCTGCCCACGATCGAGGAGCTGCGGCGGCGGGGAGCGGCCCTGGTGCTGGTCTCCCATCTCGGGCGTCCCGAGGGCCGCGACCCGGGGCTGTCGCTGGCCCCGGTGGCGGCGCGGCTGTCAGAGCTGATCGCCGCCGAGGTCAAGCTGGCCCCGGCGGGCGTCGGCGAGGAGGTGATCCAGCTCGTGCGCGGTCTGCGTAATGGCGATGTGCTGTTGCTGGAGAACATCCGCTATGAGCCGGGCGAGACCAGCAACGATCCCGAGCTGGCGGCTGCCCTGGCCGGGCTCGCCGACGTGTATGTCAACGACGCCTTCGGAAGCGCTCACCGCGCCCACGCCTCCACCGAGGGAGTCCCCCGGCTGATGGCCCAGCACGCGGCCGGGCGGCTGCTCGAGCGTGAGGTCACTGCGCTGACCAAGGTGATGAGCCATCCGTCACGCCCACTCGTCGCGGTGCTGGGCGGCGCCAAGGTGCGCGACAAGATCGGGGTGATCGAGTCCTTCCAGCGCTCCGCCGACACGCTGCTGATCGGCGGCGCGATGTGCTTTCCGTTCCTGGCTGTCCAGGGGCACGCGGTGGGGGCATCGCTGTGCGCCGAGGAGGACGTGCAGCTCGCCCGCGAGGCGATCGCCGATTCGCCCGACGTGCGGGCGTCGATCGCGCTGCCCAGCGATCTGGTCGTGGCCGACCGGATGGCCGCCGACGCCCAGCCGCGGCCGTTGGACGGCGTTGACGTGCCCGACGGGCTGATGGGGCTCGACATCGGTCCGCGCAGCGCCGACGCCTACCAGCAGATCATCCTCACCGCCGGAACCGTGTTCTGGAACGGCCCGATGGGAGCCTTCGAGCTCGAGCCGTTCGGCGCCGGTACCCGCGCCGTGGCTCAGGCGGTCGCCTCGGCGCCCGGGGTGACTGTGGTCGGGGGCGGTGACTCGGTGGCGGCGCTGGCCCGCTACGGGCTGGCCGACGAGGTGACCCACCTGTCTACGGGCGGGGGAGCGGCGCTCGAGCTGATCGAGGGCCGTGAGCTGCCCGGGGTGGAGGCACTGCGGTGAGCCCCCCGGCGCCGGACCTCGATGTCGCGCCGCGCACGCCGCTGATCGCGGGCAACTGGAAGCTGCACAAGACAGTGCAGCAGGCCGAGGAGTTCATCTCTGCCCTGTTGCCGCGCGTCTCCTCGGTGCAGCGGGCCGAGGTGGCAATCTGCCCGCCGTTCACCGCGCTGACGGCGATGGTCGACTCGACCCGCGGCTCGCGGGTCGCGGTCTACGCCCAGAACCTCCACCAGGCGCCCGAGGGCGCGTTCACCGGCGAGGTCTCGGCGCCGATGCTCACCGAGGTCGGTGTCCACGGCGTCGTGCTGGGGCATTCCGAGCGGCGCGAGATGTTCGGCGAGACCGACAAGGCGCTGTCGCTCAAGGTGCCCGCGGCACTGCAGGCCGGCCTGCTGCCGGTGCTCTGCGTCGGAGAGACCGAGGAGGAACGCGAGCGGGGCGACACCCAGCGAAAGCTCCGCCACCAGGTCCAGGAGGACCTGGCCCGCGTGGAGACCGAGCGCTTGGGCGAGATCGTGATCGCCTATGAGCCGATCTGGGCGATCGGCACGGGACGCGTGGCCACGCCCGAGCAGGCCCAGGACGCGGTCGTCTTCGTTCGAGCCCTGGTCGGCGATCGCTCCCAGCAGCAGGCCCAGCGGACCCGCATCCTGTACGGCGGAAGCGTCACGCCCGACAACGCGGCCGAGGTCCTGGCGCTGCCTGACGTCGACGGCGCGCTGGTCGGCGGCGCCAGCCTCGACCCCGAGTCCTTCGCGGCGATCGTCGCCGCGGCGGAGTAGTGGCCTACTAGATGCCGCCGCAGCCCGCAGCTCGCCGGCTGCCCCTGGAGCGCGCGGCGCTGATCGTGCTCGACGGCTGGGGCCTGGCCGAGCCGGGGCCAGGCAACGCGATCTCGCAGGCGACAACGCCGGTGTTCGACGAGCTGTGGCGCACGTATCCGACCACCACCCTGACAGCCTGCGGACCCGCCGTCGGCCTGCCGGAGGGGCAGATGGGCAACTCCGAGGTCGGCCATCTCAACCTCGGAGCGGGCAGCGTCGTGATGCAGGACCTGACGCGGATCGACGAGGCGGTCAGACAGGGGAAGCTCCGATCGATCGAGCCGCTGCGCGATGCACTCACGGCGGCGCCGCGGGTGCACCTGATCGGCCTCGTGTCCGACGGCGGCGTGCACTCGAGCCTCGACCATCTGCGGGCGCTGATCGAGCTGGCCGCCTCGCTCGAGGTGCCCGATCTCGTGCTGCACGCATTCACCGACGGACGCGACGCCGCGCCCGACGCCGGGGCGGCATTCCTGGACCAGGTCCAGGCCTGGATGACCGCCGAGGGTTGCGGGCGGGTGGGCTCGGTGGTCGGGCGCTACTACGCGATGGATCGAGACCAGCGCTGGGACCGGATCAAGCTCGCCTATGACCTGCTCGTCCACGGCCGGGCCGATCGGCGAGCCGGCAGCGGCTCAGAGGCGATCCGCGGCGCCTATAGCCGGGGCGAGACCGACGAGTTCATCAAGCCGGTGCGGGTCGGCGAGGAGGCGCGGATCCGGGGGCAGGACTCGGTGCTGGGGATCAACTTCCGCCCGGACCGGATGCGCGAGATCACCCGGGCGCTGGCCGAGCCCGGGTTTGACGAGTTCGACCGTGAGGGGGGCGAGCCGCCGGCTCGGTACTCGACGCTGACCGAGTACGAACAGGGCTGGCCCTACCCGGTCGCATTTGCGCCCCAGCGCCCGCAGACGACGATCGGGGCGGTGATCGCCGCCCGCGGCGAGCGGCAGCTGCACGTCGCCGAGACCGAGAAGTACCCGCACGTGACGTACTTCTTCAACGGCGGCGAGGAGACGCCGTACGAGGGGGAGGAGCGCGAGCTCGTGCCCTCCCCGCGCGACGTCCCGACCTATGACCACAAGCCGCAGATGAGCGCACCGGAGGCGGCCGATGCGTTCGTGTCCGCCTGGCGCGCGGAATCGGTACCCGCCCTGAGTGGGTACCGACTCGGGATCATCAACTTCGCCAACGCGGACATGGTCGGCCACACGGGCGTGATCGAGGCCGCGGTGACGGCCGTGGAGACCGTCGATGGCTGCCTCGGGAAGGTGGTGGACGCGGTGCACGCGTCCGGCGGCGCGTGCTTGATCACCGCCGATCACGGCAACGCCGACCACATGCTCGAGCCCGACGGGAGCCCGAACACCGCGCACTCGCTCAACCCTGTCCCGGTGATCGTCACGATATCGGTCCCCGCCCACCCCCTGAGCCTGCGCCCCGGCGGGGTGCTGGCCGACGTGGCGCCGTCGTTGCTGGCGATGCTCGGGATTCCCCAGCCGGACGAGATGTCCGGCACCTCGCTGCTGACTTGACCCGGAGGCGGAGGGCGGCCGCGGCGGCGTGGGGAGTCAGCGCAGTTCAGCGCAGGATGCCGGTGTGCCCGAGCGAGTAGCGGCCCGGCTGTGGCCACACGCACAGCCCGTGGGGGCCGGCGCCGACCGGGATCGCCGCGCGGAGGCGCGCGGTTCGGGTGTCGATCGCGTACACGACGGAGTCGTAGCGCCCGCTCAGCCACAGGGTGCTGCCATCGGCCGAAACGCCGCCCATATCCGGGCTGGCGGGCAGCGGCAGCTGCCAGGTCGCCACGATCCGCCGGGTGCGAAAGCTGACCACCGAGACCGACCCGGCCTGCCGGTTGGACACGTACATGTCTCGCGCGTCGCGGCTCGGGTACAGGCCGTGGGCCCCCGCGCCGGTCTTGAGGAAGCCGATCACCCGGAAGCTGGATGGGTTGATCTCCCACAGGCCTCCGTTGAGCTGATCCGCAGTGTAGAGGGTGCGGCCGTCGGGAGACAGCTTGACGTCCTGCGGACTGGATTGCCCGCCGGCCAGCACGAGCGTTCGGATCACCTGCTGCTTGCGGAGGTCGACTTCGATCATCTGACCGCTGAACTCGCAGCTCGCAAAGGCAAAGCGTCCGCCCGGCGAGAAGTCCATGTGATCGACCCCGCGACAGGTGGGGACCGACAGCGAGTGGGCCAGCGCCATCGTGTGGGGGTCTCGGAAGTCAAGTCGCTGCAGGCGCTCGGCCACGACGACGGCAAACCGCCCATCCGGCGTGAAGTACAGGTTGTAGGGGTCCTCGACCGGGATCGGACGGCCGGGGTGGCCGGTCCGCGGGTCGATCGGCGTGAGGCTGTTGCCGAGATCGTTGTCCACGTACAGCGTCTTCAGGTCATAGGCCGGCGTGACGTGCTGGGGCAGCGCCCCGGTGGCAAAGTGCTCGACGATCTTCATCGTCTGCTGGCTGATCACGTCGACGGTGCCGCTGACGCTGTTGGGCACGTAGACCAGCGACGGGTCGCCGGCGACGGCGGGGCTGAGGTCTCCGGCTGCGTCGGCGCGATAGACGTTGACCGGGGCCGAGCGGCCGGCGCGCAGGGCGGCCCGGGGGAGGGGCCGCGGCCGGGAGGTCGCCGCCGATGCGCCCTGATGGTGGCTCGAACCGCAGGCGCCAAGGGCAAGCGCCACGGTGAACAGCAGGAATATCGAACGCAGCCGCCGGGGCGGCGGGTGAGGATCGCTGCAGATCAATGGGTGGACCCGGTCGGCGACGGTGGGTTGGCTAGGCTCGCTGGCATCTGCTGCTCTCCTTCGGAACTCGCTGCTTACGCTCTGCCCCGGCCGTGACGCGCTTGCACTCATTATCAAGATCGCGGCGCGGCGCGGTGGCGCTGTGCGCGTTGCTGCTCGGGCTCAGCGCCGCCGGATGTGGCGGCGGCACCAGCCCGGCGCCGGTTTCACGGCGTCCGGCCACCGGCTCGGCGCATCAAACCACCTCCAGGCGGGTCAAGCCGGCGCCGGCGCGGCCGGCTCAGCTCGCCGATCGTGATCTGTATGCGCTGCCGTCGCCGCTGCGTGATCCGGCCAGCGCGGTGCTCGGCGGCGGACGCTTCGTGCTGCTGGGCGGATTGGATGCGGCCGATACCTCGAGCACGGGGATCGAGGTGGCCGATCGCCATCGCGTGCTGCACACGGCGAGCCTGCCGCTGGCCCAGCACGATGCGCAGGGGGCGGTGGTGGACGGTTCGGTGTACGTGTTCGGGGGTGGGGCCTTGTCCGAGTTGGACCACATCGTCAGCTTTGATCCGACCAGCAGGGCCGTGCACACGGTCGGCGCGCTGCCCCACGCCCAGTCCGACGTTGCCGTCACCGCGCTCCACGGCACCGCCTACGTGCTCGGCGGCTATGACGGGACCAGCTGGCTGGACACGATCCTCGCCTGGCGGCCTGGCTCGACGGCCAGGGTGGTCGCGCGGCTGCCGGTTGGGCTGCGGTATGCGGCGGCGAGCGCAGTCGGCGGTCAGGTGCTGATCATCGGCGGCTCAACGCCCACCGCAGCCAGCGACGCCATCTACCGCTTCGATCCGGCCACCGGACGGGTGGTGCAGATCGGGCGACTGCCGCAGCCGCTCACCCATGCGGCCGCGGCGACGCTGGGGCCCTTCGTGTACGTGGTCGGCGGCCGAGGCGACAACCTGGGCTCCCAGACCGCCGCCGTCTGGTCGATCGATCCGGCCACGGGCGCGGTGCGCCGGGCGGGACGGCTCCGGGAGCCGCTGTCGGATACCGCCGCCGTGGCGGTCGGCGGGTCGATCGTGGTCGCCGGGGGTCTCTCGCCGACCGGTACGGTGGCCGGCGTGAGCGAGCTGACGCCAACCCACTTGCCGTAGCCGAGTCACGGCCGGCCGCGCTCGACGGCCAGCACGTAGTCGGCGACCGCGCGCAGCTGCCCCGAGCTGAGCCGATGGCGCACCGGCATCTCACGGGTGAACTCGAGCATCGCCACTCGATCGACGTGGAGATGGAGCAGGTCACCGCCCTGCCGGCGTGGAGATTGCCGTCCGGTGAGCGAATGACAGACGCTGCAGTCCTGCGCGAACAGCGCCTGCCCCGACGGCTTCGCTGCACCGCCGGTGCCGGCGCACCCACCGAGGACGGCGGCGAGCGCCACAGCAGCGAGTCCCAGCGCGCGACGCATTCCCGGCAAGGCTACGACGGCGCCGCCGCACACCGCCAGTAGGGTCTTGAGCCGTGTTCACGATCAGGACCCGCAGCCGCGGCAGCCGCGCTCGCACCGGAACCCTGAGCCTGGGCCACGGTACCGTCCAAACGCCGGCTTTCGTGCCGCTCGCGACGCGGGGTGCCGTCAAGGCGCTCGAGCCGCGTGACGTCGAGGCGCTGGGCTTTGAGATGGTGCTGGGCAACACGTTCCACCTGTTCCTCGCTCCCGGACACGAGTTGGTGTCCCAGCTCGGTGGCCTGAACGAGTTCATGCGCTGGACGCAGCCGATCATCACCGATTCCGGTGGCTTTCAGGTCTTCTCGATGGGGCACGGCAGCGTGGCCGACGAGATCAAGGGCCGCCGGGGCTCCGGTGGCTCAGACTCGATCTCCAACGGCTCGATCCTGGCCATCGAGGAGCGGGGGGTGCGCTTTCGGTCCTACCTGGACGGCGGCGAGCGATTCATCGGTCCCGAGACGTCGATGGAGATCCAGGCCGCCCTGGGCTCGGACATCGCGCTGGTGTTCGACGAGTGCACGCCGTTTCACGTGACCCGTGACTACACCGCGGCCTCGATGGAGCGTACCCACCGCTGGCTGGGGCGCTGCCTGGCCTGGCACGAGCGCCACGGGCCGTCTGATCAGGCCGTGTACGGAATCGTCCAGGGGGGCGTGGAGCCCGACCTGCGTCGGAGCTCCGCCGAGGCCGTGGCGGCCAGCGGCTGTCCGGGGATCGCGATCGGGGGCTCCCTCGGTCAGAGCAAGGACCAGATGTACGAGGTGGTCGACTGGTCCACGGCCGAGCTCGAGCGAGCCGCTCCTGAGCGTCCGCGCCACCTGCTGGGGATCGGCGAGGTCGATGATCTGATCGCCGGCGTGGAGGCCGGGATTGACACCTTCGACTGCGCGGTGCCGACCCGGCTGGGTCGCCACGGCGTCGCGCTCGTGCCTGACCCCGATGCTCGCTGGCGGGTGGATCTCGCCAAGGCCCGCTGGCGCGACACTCCCGAGCCGATCCTCGACGGCTGCCCGTGCCCCGCCTGCGCAGGTGGCTTCTCCCGCGCCTATCTGCACTACCTATTGCGTGCCCACGAGCTGACCGGGTTGCGACTGGTGACGCTGCACAACCTCAGCTTCATCGCCAGGCTGATGGAGGACCTACGCGCCGCGATCGATCAGGACCGCTTGACCGAGGTGGCCGCGGCCCTGCGGGGCGGAGTGGCTCCGGGCGCCGCCCGCGCCCTCGGCGCCCGCGGCGCTGTGGCGGGGGCCACTCGCGTCGCCGGCGCCACCGGCGCTACTTCGTGTACTTGCTGATCAGGCTCTGAATCTGCGAAATCGCCGACTGGGCGTCCCGGGCGATGATCTTCTGGTAGTGCACGACCGTGCTGGAAGTGCTGTTGGAGATCACCACGGCCGCGATCACGACCAGCGCGAACACGGCGAGCAGAGCCAGGAGGACCATCAAGCGCTGCCAGCCCCGTCCGCTCTGGGTCTGCGGTGCGCGCCGGGCCGGGGGCGGGCGGCGATTGTCGTTGACCTCGGCGCGGCGCGGCGCCCACCGCGGCTCGGGCTGGCGGGGTGCCGGCGGCGCCTGCGCCGGCCGCGTCTGCGCGGTGCGGTGTGGAGCCGAGCGTGGAGTGAGGCGGGTGGCGGCCGTCTCGGCGTCGCCGCCCATGACCCCGGTCGAGGCGCTGGTGGCGGATATCCGTCGGTCGGCCCCGACCGGCGAGACGCCGCGGGCGCCGTCCCGCAGCGCCTCGGCGAGCTCGACCGCGTCTGCCGGACGGTTCTCCTGATCGATGGCCAGCGCCATCGCCACCGCCTGGGCAAGTCCGTGGGGGACCTCCGGGTCGAGCTCGTCGAGCGGGATCGGGGACTCTCGCTGCTGCTTGAGGGCCAGCTCCGAGAGCGAGCTGGCCTCGTAGGGAAGACGGCCGGAGATCAGCTGATAGGTGACCACGCCGAGCGAATAGAGGTCCGCCCGCGGTCCCGCCTCGTCGCCGCGCGCCTGCTCGGGCGACAGGTAGGCGGCCGTGCCCAGAACCGAACCGACCTGGGTGATGCTCGACTGGTCGGTGGCCCGCGCGATCCCGAAATCGGCGAGCTTGACCACCTCGGAGTCGGAGACCAGCAGATTGCCGGGCTTGACGTCACGGTGCACGACCCCGTTGCGGTGCGCGTAGTCAAGCCCGCGACAGGCCTGGAGGACGATCGCGAGCGACTGTCCGACGCCGAGGCGGCCGCGGTCACGCAGAAGCTCGGCGCACGATTGGCCGGTGACGTGCTCCATCACGATGAAGTGCTGATGGTGCCCCTGGTCAAAGCCGAAGTCGAACACCTGGACGATGTTGGGATGCACCAGGCGCGCTGCGGACAGCGCCTCGCGGCGGAAGCGCGAGACGAATGTGGGGTCATCGGCGAGGTGCTCGGCCAGCAGCTTGATCGCCACGTAGCGCTCCAGACGGCTGTCGAAGGCGAGGTGGACGGTCGACATCCCGCCGACGCCCAGCCGGCTCTCGATCCGATACCTGCCGGCGATCGTCGTAGTTCCAGTCATGGCCCGTTCCCGGTGCCGGTCCCGCCCGTACCGGTGCCGAGCCCGGTACCGCCGTTCGGCGTCGTACTGGTAGTACTCGTCGGAGGGGGATTCGTGGCGGTGCTCGAGGTGGGATTGGTCGTAGTGGAGCTCGTGCTCGTGCTCGTCGTGGGGGTGCTGGTCGTCGTCGACGTGGTGGTCGAGGTGGTTGTCGTGGGCGACGTCGTGCTGGAGCTCGAAGAGCTGGAGCTGCTCGAGTTCTGGCAGTCCCTGGGCGCAAGCCGGTCGACGGTGTTTGCGCCATCAGCCAGATTCTGGAGCAGGGTCGTGTTGACGCTCCTCGGTAGGTTCGCCACCTGATTGCTGAACGCCCGGGCCGCGCTGTTGGCCGCGCCGCATTGACCGGCGGCCACCGCCGAGGAGACCGAGCCCAGCTGGTTGTTGAGGCTGCTGGCCTGGTTGGTGGTGAGCAGGCCGTTGCCGCCGCCACAGGCGACGAGGAAGGAAACCGCGAAGCCGAGGCCGCCGGCCAGGAATGCTCGGGAGCCATAGCCCATCCGGCGCTTGACTTTAGAGGCTGTCACGGTTGCCTTGCGGTTAGGGCGGCCGCCCAGCGCCGGGGCCGCCACGCGGTCAGGGCGCGGGCCGAACGCCGGGGCCGGCTACTGGCCGTAGAGCAGGCGCTCCGCGAGCGAATCGGGCAGACGGGCGGCGCGAATCGCCGCCGCCGCGCCCGCGATGTCGTACTCGGTCCGGCGGTAGGCCGCCCGCCAGCTGACGGTGTCCAACTCGAGCCACGCGGCGCGCGGATCGCCGTCTCGCGGTTGGCCCACGCTGCCCGGGTTGACCAGCCAGCTGCCTTCCTGCAGGTCGAGCTCCTCGTCCGGGCCGCGGGTCTCGCCGGTGGCCGGTGTCCCGGCAAAGCGCGAGAAGGAGAGCGCCACGTGGGAATGCCCGATCAGCGACACCCGCCGGGCCTGCACGTCCAGGCACAGCTCGGCTTGCAGCGGGGAGAGCACGTACTCCCACACCGGGTCACGCGGGCTGGCGTGATACAGCCCGGCGACCTCCTCGACGTTGGATGGCTCCAGAGAGTCCAGGAAGTCCCGCGTCTCGGCCGAGATCGTCTCCTGCGTCCACGTCGCCGCCAGCGCCGCCCCCCGTGAGAACTGCTCCAGCGGGAGGGTCCCGCGGACGCCGAGGTCGTGGTTGCCGGCCAGGCAGATCGCCGCGTGCTCCCGGGCCAGCGCGACGCACGCGTCCGGATCGGCCCCATAGCCCACCAGGTCCCCCAGGCACCACAGCTCCTGGCAGTCGGACTCCGCGACGGCGTCCAGCACGGCCTCGAAGGCGTGCCGGTTGCCGTGGATGTCGGACACGATCGCCACCTGCATCTCTACAGTTTCGCTGGTGAGAGCCCTCTCGCGCCTCCGCGGCGCCGTCCCGTTGCGGCGTGATGTCGCCCCGTTGCTGCTCGCGTCCGCAGTAGCGGAGGGCGCCCGCCGGCTGCTGTCACCGCGTGAGCGGCCGATCGAGCCCGTTGCGGTTGACCTTCACGCGTACTTCAGCCCCGAGGAGATCGAGCGCGGTCGCCGGTTCGCGGGCCCTCAGCTGGCCCTCGGGCTCCTGCGCTCCGCGATCGAGCTCGGCTCGCTGACCGCGGTGACCCGCCGGCCGCCCGCAATCGTGGCTCGGGCGTGGCGCAGTCCGGTCGCGGGCGGCGCCGCGGTGGCCGCGCTGCTCTCGGTGACCCTGGCCGGGCCGGCTCTGCCGCTGAGGCTGATCTCCCGCCGCCGGAGGATCGCCGTCGGCCTGGACACCCAGACCTGGGGGGCCTGGGCGCTTGACCTGCTCAAGGCGGGAGCGATCGGCTCGGTTCTCGCCGCCGGCGCCGGCGCCGCCGTGATCGCCGCCACGCGACGGTACCCGCGCACCTGGTGGGCCCCGGCCGCCGCCGGCTCGGTGGGCTTCGGGGCGCTGCTGGCGGCGCTGGCTCCGGTCGTGCTCGACCCCCTGTTCAACGACTTCGAGCCGCTGGTTGAGGGTCAGACCCGCGCCGATGTGCTCGCGCTGGCTCGAGCCGCCGGGGTCAGGGTGGGCGAGGTCTACTCGGTCGACGCCAGCCGCCGGACGAGGGCCGCCAACGCCTACGTGACCGGTCTCGGACCGACCAAGCGCATCGTCCTCTACGACACCCTCTTGGACCGCTACACGCGAGACGAGGTGCGGCTCGTGGTCGCGCACGAGCTCGGCCACGTGCGCCACCGCGACGTGCCGCGCAACGTCGCCTACGCGGCGATCACCGCGCCGGCCGCCGCGCTGGCGGTTCAGCGGCTCAGCGAGGTCGTGTCGCCGGAACGCGGGACGCCGGGGATATTGCCGGCGCTGGCGCTCTCGGCGGCACTGGTCAGCGCCCCGGTCGGTCTGATCGGCAACCGCCTCTCGCGGGCTGTCGAGCGGCGCGCGGATGGGTTCGCGCTCGAGCTGGCCGGGGCTCCCGAGGCGTTTGTCTCCTTCGAGCGCGCGATCGCGCTGCAGAACGTGTCCGACCTGCAACCACCGCGCTGGGTGTCCCGGCTGCTCTCGAGCCATCCCCCGACCGCGGAGCGGATCGGCGCCGCGGTGGCCTTCGCCCAAAAGGCGGGATAGGGCTAAGCGGGGGGCGGGGCCCGCAGCACGACGACGCAGTTCTGGCCGCCGAACCCGAACGCATTTGCCGCCGCGGTCGTGACCGTCGCGGGGCGCGCCTGCCGGGCCACGTAGTCCAGGTCGCACTCGGGATCGGGGGTTTCGAGGTTGATCGTCGGCGGAAGCACGCCGTCGCGCATCGCCAGCAGACACGCCATCGCCGACAGCGCCCCGGCGGCACCGATCAGGTGCCCGACCATCGACTTGGGTGAGCTGGCCGGGATCCGGTCGGCCTCGGCGCCGAGGGCGATGCGGATCGCTTGCGTCTCGGCCACATCGTTGGCCCGGGTCGCGGTGCCGTGGGCGCAGATGTAGTCCAGCTCCCCCGGGACGACGCCCGAGCTCTGCAACGCCAGCGAGATCGCCCGGGCCGCCTGGGACCCCGAGCGCTCGGGGGCGCTGATGTGAAACGCGTCGCTGGTCAGCGCGCCGCCCGCCACAGAGCCATAGCTGCGAGCCCCGCGCGCGGCGGCGTGCTCGGCGGACTCGACCACCAGCACGACCGCTCCCTCGCCGAACACGAAGCCGTCGCGGTCAAGGTCAAACGGGCGGCTGGCCCGCTCGGGCTCCTCGTTGCGCTCAGACAGCGGCCCCATCCGGGCCAATCCGGCGAGCATCGCCTCGGTGATGGCGGCGTCGGTGCCGCCGGCCAGCACCACGTCGGCCTCGCCGGCGAGGATCAGCCGCCGGGCGTCGAGCAGCGCGGCGGTCCCGCTGGCGCAGGCCAAGGCGCTGGCCGACACCGGCCCGTGCAGGCCGAGATCGATCGCCACCTCGCAGGCGGCCATGTTGAGGATCGTCGAGGGCACGAAGTACGGGCTGACCTCGCGCGGGCCGCTCTGCACCAGCGCCCGGACGTTGAGCTCTGTCTCCGGCACGCCGGCGCAGGCGCTGTAGATCAGCGCCCCTGTTCGGTCCGCTTCGGCTCCGGCCTCCAGGCCGGCGTCGGCGAGGGCTTCGCGCGCGGCCGCGACGGCCAGCTGCGAGAACCGGGCCGAGCGCCGCGCGCGCTTGGTCCCGAGCAGCTGCTCGGCATCGAAGCCATGGATCTCACCGGCGATCTGGACCGGCAGCCCGGAGGCGTCAAAGCTCTCGATCCGGGTCACGCCAGAGCGGCCATCGATCAGTCCCTGCCAGGTCTCGGGCGCGGTCTGGCCGAGCGGCGTCACGGCTCCGAGGCCGGTTACGACGGGATCGCGCCGGGGCAGGCGGGCCCGGTCGCTCACGGCGCTTGAAACCGGCCGGCCGCCGCGTCAGCCGCCGCCTGCTCGCGCATCTGGTAGTGCAGCTTCTTGCCGGTCGCGGTCATCGGCAGCCGGTCGACGAATCGGTAGGCGCGGGGGCGCTTGTAGGCGGCGAGCATCGGGTGGCCCTGGCAGTGCGCCTCACAGGCGGCGGCGTCGACCCCCGGGTCGCTGCGCACCACGTAGGCCACCACCAGCTCACCCCATCGCTCGTCGGGCACGCCGACGACGATCGCGTCCGCCACGCCGGCAAGCTCAGCCAGTACGGCCTCCACCTGGGTCGGATGGATGTTCTCGCCGCCCGAGATGATCATGTCGTCCTTGCGCCCGACGATCGTCACGTACTCGTCCTCGTCCCAGGTCCCCAGGTCACCGATGTACAGCCAGCCGTCGCGAAACCGGTCCGTCTGCTCCTCGGGCTGGTTGACGTAGGCATAGCCGGACTTGACCGAGCGCACGATCACCTCGCCCACCTCGGTGCCGTCCTTGGCGACCAGGTCGTCGGGATCGGCGCGGCGCTCCTCATAGATCCGCACCACCGCGACGTCGTCGTCGGTGCAGGCGCGGCCGGCCGACCCGGCGTGGCCCGGCAGGTCGCTGGGGCGCAAGAAGGTGTTCCAGAACGCCTCGGTGGTCCCGTAGCCGTTGAAGATTCGCGGCGTCAGCAGCTCCTGGTAGCGCAGGCAGGCGTCGCGGTCCAGCGGCGCCCCCATGGTCACGATCCCGCGCAGGCTGTCGAGCTTCCGGGGGCGTACACCCTGCTCGGCGCTCAGCATCGCCAAATTCGTCGGCGCGCCGATCAGGTAGGTGAGCTGATGCTCCTGCACCCAATCCAGGACGGTGGCGGGGTCGAACTGGCGCAGCGCGACCGCCTCGGCACCGACGTACAGGACCGGGTTGGGCCCCCCCGAGTAGAGGCCGCCGCGGTGAAACCACGGCGTCATGTTGAGCGTGCGGTCCTCGGGCGAGAGCGGGAAGTGCATGATCACGTCGTGGGCGGAGAGCACATCGACCAGGCTGCTCAGTGACACCCCCTTGGGCATCCCGGTCGTGCCTGACGTGTACAGGCGCGTCGTCTCGTCGTAGACGGTCGTGGCCGGGAGGGGAAGGGGCGGCGCTGGCGCGGCTGCCTGGGACGATGCGGTGCCCGGCTGCGAGGGTGCGTTCCCCGGGCCGGCCGGCGGGGCGCCGAGCAGCTGGTCGAAGACGACCGTGCCGGGGCTGGGCTGGGCCGGCTCGCCCCCCACCACGGCCAGCAGCTCAGGCGCGTGCCGAGCGCGGTCAAGCGCGTCGCCGACGACCCCGCTCAGGGCTTGGTCAGAGACGAACGCGCGCGGGAGGCTGTCGTCGAGCACGTAGGCGATCTCGCCCGGTGAGAGCCTGAAGTTGATCGGCGCGGCGATCGCGCCGAGCCGCTGCGCGGCCAGCCACAGCAGCACGAACTCGGGACAGTTGAACAGCGCGAACACGACCACGTCGCCGACGCCGACGCCGGACTCGGCGAGGCCGCGGGCCAGCCGCCCGGTGTCTGACCACAGCTCCGCATAGGTCCAGCGGCGGCCGCCGGCGGGGTCGTGCAGAGCGGGGCGGCTGGCGAACCGGTGCGAGTTTCGCCGCACGCCGGACAGGTAGGTGAAGCGATGCTCGAACACCTCGCGAAAGGCGCTTGGGTCATAGCGATAAGGTGTCGCCCCGGTCAACCGTTCGCACCCGGAGCGACGGCAGCGACGGCAGCGACGCTGGACAGGAGCTCGCGCACCTCGGCCAGCCGCTCGTACTGGCGCAACGGGTCACGGGCCAGCGGCATCAGCACGAGCTCCTGCGCCCCGGCGGCGATCTGGCTCTCGAGGTACTCCGCCACGCGCTCCACGCCGCCCATCGGCGTCCAGCGCTCCACCACCTCCAGCGGCAGTCCGTACTGGCCGCTCATGTAGTCGGTTGCCTCGGCTCGAGCCCGATCGAGGTCGTCGTCGACGTGCAGGCAGACCAGCAGCGACAGATCGGGGCGCGGACGGTGGTATTCTGCCGCCAGCTCCGCCAGACGAGCGGCCCGCTCGGCCAGCAACTGCGGGCTCAGCCACATCGGCAGCCAAGCATCGCCAAACCGGGCGGCGCGACGCAGCGCGGGTTCGCCGCGGCCGCCCACATAGGTTCGCGGTGCCCGGGCCATCGCCGGCTCGAGCGCCGGAACGTCGAGCGCGGTGACCCTTCCCGCGTGCTGGACCGGACGGCCGGTCAGCAGGTCCGGAAGGACCGCGAGCGCGTCATCGAGCCGGGCCCCTCGTTGGCCGACCGGCACCCCCGCCGCGGCGAACTCATCCGGATACTCGCCACCGACCCCCACACCGAGCACCAGCCGCCCACCCGAAAGCGCGTCGATCGTCGCCAGCTGCTTGGCCGCCCACGCCGCCGGCCGCAGCCCCAGCAACATCACGCTCAGGCCGAGCGAGATCCGCTCGGTGACCGCCGCGGCCGCCGACAGGCAGCCCGGCGCGTCGAGCACCGGCGCCGGACAGGCCAAGTGGTCGCCTACCCAGGCGGCGTCGAAGCCGAGCTCCTCGGCCACGCGGGCGGCGGCGACCACCCGCGGGGCCGCGCCCGAGCGGTACGGGTCGAACGTCGGCAGCAGTACTCCTAGGCGGGTCATCGGCACGGTGGGCCTGGGCGCGGCCCGCGCAGGGCAGCGGCCGCGGGCGGCTACTGGTCGCCCTCGTGCTCCTCAGAATCGGCCCGTTCGCCTTGACCGCCGTACTCGGGCAGGTTCTTGATCCCCTCACGCGTCTGCCATTTGGAGTAGTTGTCCTGCATCGCATCGATCAGCTCGCGCATGAACTTGGGGGACAGGTTGATGCGTGAGACCACAACACCGGGAATCTCCTCGTCCTCGACCTCATGGTCGACGCGGGCGAAGGTGAGCGTGAACTCGTAATCGGAGTGGCTCACGTTGGCGAAGTTGGAGTAGACGCCGGCCATGATCTCCGGCGAGAAGTGGATGTTGATGTGTCGCTCGGGAGGATTCGGTTCGTCCATATGGCCGTAGTATCCCATCGTGCGGATCGTCGTCGTTGCCGTCGGCAGGTTGCGCCCTCCGTTCGCCGATGACGTCCAGCATTACCAGAGGCTGCTGGCCGGCCACACGCGCCTCGAACTGGTGGAGGTGCGCGAAGGGGATCAGGTCTCCAGGCGACTGCCCGGGCGGGCCTTCGTCTCCCTGCTGCACCGCGACGGTGAAGTCCTCGACTCGATCGCCTTCTCCGAGTTTCTGGAGGGGCGACGGCGCAGCGGCCGTGATCTGTGCTTCGTGATTGGCGGGCCGTTCGGGCTCGATCTCGACCACGTCGATCATCGGCTGTCGCTGGGGGCGATCACGTTGCCCCATCAGCTCGCGCGTGTGGTGCTGCTCGAGCAGCTCTACCGTGCACACAAGATCCTCGCCCGTGAGCCCTACCACTACTGACGCCGGTACCCTGCTGCAGGAGCGCCGCACCCAGGAAAGATGAGCGACTCCTACTCAGACCACTTCATCATCGGCACGCGGGCTTCCCGACCCGAGCCGCAGTCGTGAGCGCACCCCTGCTGGAGCTCCGTTCCGCGGTCCTGAGCGCCGCGAACACGGTCCGAGACGGCGGTGAGACCCCCGCGCAGACGCGCGTCGATCGTGCCAAGCGCGAGGGTCAGGGGGACTACGCGACCAACGTCGCGATGCTGCTGGCGCCCTCTCTGGGCTCGCCTCCGCGCGAGATCGCGGGTCTGATCGGAACCGCTCTGGCCCAACAGCTGGGGGAGGAGCTGATCCGGTGGGAGGTGGCCGGACCCGGGTTCCTGAACCTGTTCTTGTCCGACGCGTGGCATCGACGCGCGCTGGGCAAGATCCTGGCGGCCGGCGAGCGGTATGGCTCGGGCGGCGCCGATCCGGCGCAGCGGGTCCTGGTGGAGTTCGTGTCGGCCAACCCCACGGGACCGCTGGTCGCGGCCAGCGGTCGTCACGCCGCGTACGGGGACGCGCTGGCCCGGATCCTCGAGCACCACGGGCACGGCGTCTGGCGCGAGTACTACTTCAACGATGCCGGATCTCAGATCCGCCTGCTCGGAGAGTCGGTTCTGGCCCGGGCGACCGACCGACCGGTTCCCGAGGGTGGCTACCAGGGGGAGTACGTCCGCCGGCTCGCGGCTGAGATCGCCGACGTCGCCACGCTCTCGGTCCCGGAGGTGTCGGCCCGTACGGTCGAGCTGCTGCTCGCCCAGATCCAGGCCACGCTGCAGCGCTACGGCGTCCGGTTCGACCGCTTCTTCAGCGAGCGCACGCTGCACGAGGGTTCACCCAGCTATCTGGAGCGCGGGCTGGCCGAGCTGCAACGGGCGGGCCACACCTACCGCTCCGACGGTGCGCTGTGGTTGCGGACCACCACTTTCGGCGACGACAAGGACCGGGTGCTCGAACGCTCGGATGGAGCGCCGACCTATCTCGCCGCCGACGTCGCGTACCTGCTCGAGAAGCGCGAGCGCGGCTTCGAACGCCAATTGCTGCCGGTCGGCGCCGATCATCACGGCTACGTGACGCGGATGAAGGCGGCCTTCGCGGCGCTGGGCGGCGACGCTGAGGAGGTCGAGATGCCGATCCTGCAGTTCGTGCACCTGATCGCGGGCAGCGAACGCTCGGCGATGTCGAAGCGCCGCGGCGAGTTCATCACCCTCGATGACCTGATCGACGAGATCGGCGTCGATGCCACTCGCTTCTTCATGCTCCAGCGCTCGCATGACCGGACCGTCGACCTGGATCTCGATCTGGCCGGCCGCGAATCGTCCGAGAACCCGGTCTACTACGTCCAGTACGCCCATGCTCGGATCGTGACCATGCTCGGCAAGCTCGACGCCGATCGGATCGGCGGCGCGCTCGCGCCCGGAGCCGACTGGGGCGACGAGCCGCTGGACCCGGCCGAGCGAGCGCTGATCAAGGCGCTGGCTGCGTTTCCGGACGAGGTCACGGAGGCGGCCGAGCGCCGCGGGCCCCACCGGATCGCCGCCTACGTGCTCGAGCTCGCCCAGCAGTTCACCGCCTTCTACCGGGACTGCAAGGTCGTGGGCGCGCAGCCTGAGACGACCGAGGCCTTTCGGATCGCGCTCTCCCAGAGCGCCCGTCAGACGATCGCCGTGGCCCTCGGCCTGCTCGGCGTCAGCGCGCCGGACTCGATGTAGAGGCCAGCGCCCTTCCCGAGCGCGCTCAGAGCTGACGGGCGAGGTCCTCGTCGAGCCGGCGCGCCTCGGCGGGGTTCAGAGGCGGCCCGGACGGCGGGGGGGAAGCGGCGGCGGTCAGCCGCGCGCGACCACGCCACTTGGGCAGCGTGACCGCGAGCGTCGCGATCCCGAGGGCGAGCAGCGCCGGGGGCACGACATAGATCAGCAGGTTGAAACCGGCCGCGGGCGGCTTGCCCAGCACCGCCGGCCCGTACGCCGAGACCAGCTGGCTTTCGATCTGCTGCTTGTCCAGGCCTTGGGAGATCAGGTCCCGGATGAACGCACGCTCGGAATAGGACTGCGGAGATTGGGCGACCGCGAGCGACTCGTGGCAGGAGACGCACATGACGTCGTTCTCGATCTCGGTCAGCGACGCCCGGCTGCGGGCGGCGGTGGCGATCGCCGGCGTGGGCGTGAGCGTGAGCGACAAGGTGGTGACGAGCGCGAGCATGATTCCGAGGGCCCACGCGGTGGAGCGGAGTCCGCTCACGAGCGCTCGGCCAGGATCGGCGGCAGCGTCTGCTCGAGCCATCGGCTGTCGAGCTGAAAGCGCCGCAGCGCCTGGATCTTGCCCTGCCGGTTGATGACGAAAGTCTCGGGCACTCCGGTGGTCCCAAACGAGCGCACGAAGTCGCCACCCACGTCGCGCAGCACCGGATAGGAGATGCGCTCCTGGCGCACGAACCGCTTGGACGCGATCGGATCGTCGAGGTAGGTCACGCCGACGATCGTCGCGCCACGCCCCAGCAGCATTCGCTGCTCCTGAGCCAGGAGCGGCGCTTCGGCCCGGCATGGATCGCACCACGACGCGAACACGTTGAGCACCACGACCTTGCCCTTGAAATCGGCCAGGCTCTCCCGCCGGCCGGAGCCCAGCAGCGGCAGCGCCATGCTCGCGCTGGGGGCCGCCGGATACGCCCCGTGGGCCACCCGCGCATCGATCGAAGACGTGTTGCCCCGGTCGGCCACGCCAAAGGTCAGCAGCGCCAGCAGCCCGGCCGCCGCGGCCACCACCAGCCCAGGAAGTACGAACCGCCGCATGCCCGTTCAAGGTTAGTACCCGCTGGCCTTCGGGGCCGCAATCGAGGGCGGCGGCGGAGGCTTAGAATGGCGCCAGCGCGGACGTAGCTCGGTTGGTAGAGCGTCGGCTTCCCAAGCTGTGCGGGTGCCGGAGACGGTTGACGACGATGGACACGGATCGGTCGTGATTACGGCGGTTTGGTGGATTCGGCGTTAGCGTTCGTGGACGCTCGTGAACGAACGTGAGGGACGTTCGGGCCACTATCTGGCCACGGCTGTCGACGGTTTGGTCGCCGTGCTCGCTTCGGCCGAAGTGTCCGAATCACTGGACAGAATCGGGCTGTGGCCGAGCGGCTCTACCGGAGCATGAGAGCAGCGAGCGATGGATATCCGGAGCCGGGGCCTTCGGCTCGAATGCTCGGGGCCCGGCCGGGCCTCGACATCCCGGTCGGGGATGGTCTGGCCGCCGGCGGCGACGGAGGCATGTCAGTCGCGCCCGACTCGCCTGGCAATCTGCCGGAGCATCGGCGCCCGTCCGACCAAGGCGGGACGGGAAAGGACCCGGTCTGGGTGCTCGACGTCGCCGATCTCGGCGACGAGCTGGTCTACCGCGATGATCCGCTGATGCCCGGAGTACACGGCTTCGTTGAACCGAGTGCACCGATGCTGTTCGAGCAATTTGAGTCGGCGTTGCTGGCGACACGACGGACTTGGCGACTACGATGAGGTGGCTATGGCGATCACTGACGAGTTCCGTGCAGCCCTGGCATCCGAGCATCGCCTCGACGATCTTCGCCGAGCCGCCGAATCCGAGCTCCAGGTTGGGACGCCGCGCGAGCAGGTCGTCGCGAAGCTAGAAGCGCTCCGGAGTGGCTTGACTGACAGCGACGAGGACGTCGTGCTCGAGGTCCTGGACTTTGTGACGGGCTGGTGCAGCCCTCACGCGCGGCTGTAGCGCAATTAGAAGTCACATCGCCGATTATCTCGATCGACCTTGAAGCGGACCACCTCGCAGCTGTTGGCGCCGACACACCGCTGCTGTTCCCGTCACCCGGGACTGGCTTCGAGTCCGAGCAGGATCGGCCGCGGAACCGTGCCAGGACCGAAGCTGAGTAGGCGTTTGGGCCACTATTGGGCCACGGCCTTCACCGTCGTCCATAGAATCGCCTGCAGCGCGGACGTAGCTCAGCTGGTAGAGCGTCGGCTTCCCAAGCCGAAGGTCGCGGGTTCGAACCCCGTCGTCCGCTTCACGCGAGGTACTGCGGGCTGCTGCAAAGTCCTGCAAATGGCTCTAATCGGACGAAGGTCGCTGGTGTAGCTATGTGCGAAGTTCTGCGAGCGTCGGCACCTGCGTCGGCGCCCATGGTCGCATCCTGGTCGCATCGGCGGACGTTCAGTTGAGGGCAGAGCTTCTCGAGCCCAGGTCGCGGGTTCGAGACCCGCCGTCTCCATGAAGTTGCGCACGCAACTATCTCGTCACAGTGCCTCACGCGGTTACGCAGTTAGTCGATCACCCCTAGCCGTCCGCGGAAAGCGCAGGGGCGTAACGAGGATCGGCCGGGACCGCCGGCGAGGTTCTATTCGGCGTCTGTCTCAGCTCAGGGCCTCGAAGCGGCGTCTGGAGACTCTCCTGCTCTCTCAGTGGTATTGACCTGAGCGTCTACGCGCGCCTGGTCCTGGTCCGACTCAGGAGGGCCGTTGATGCCGGCGATCGCTCGTGCCTCGACTCGTAGCGGCACTACCACGTTGGACTGCCGAAGCTGCTGGTGGTGCTCTCGAGCGGGAGCCAGGGCCAACTCTTCTGCGTTCGCCCGGCGTAGCACGAGTGAGCTGAGCGCGGCCACACCCACCCGGTGATCGTCCGAGGGAGAGCAGGCGACAGTGCCATGCCCGAGTGTCGCTTGTCAATCGCGGCGGAAGCGCTGACCCGACGCCATACTTCAGCACGGACGCGGGCATCGCCTTGTTGACCTTGTGGGTTTCGTGTGGGTAGGGCTCGAAGAAGGCCCGTCCACGTAGTTGTTGAGCGGGATGTCGAGCGCGTCGATCCAGCCGGCTCGCTCGTCGGACTCCCCGCAGTGGTCGTGCCACATCCACGGAGGCGTCAGCACCAGGTCACCCCACTCGAGGAAGACCTGGAACCGACCGTCGATGATGAACCGACCGCCTGGGAGGTTGCCGATGCGCGGGCGCGACCTCCCGGCCGTTGAGCCACTACACCGCGGCCCACAGCGTCGACGTGGCGTACGGCGTCCCATCCTGACCGGGAGTGGCGGCGATGCCGTAGAGGTCGTCCCAGCGCCACAGCCACGCCTGCGTGCGGGGCTTCGGGCCGGGCCCATGATCTCTGTCTCGAGCTCCCAGAGAGGGACGAGGTGCCGCTGGCCCATGTCGCGCCGGAAGTCTTCGATCGAGCTCGGACGGTGCTCATGCTTCGGCTCCTTCGTCGGACGTATCTCTAGGAGGGGTCGTCGCCGTCGGCGACTGAGAGGAGGAACGGCCCTCGTACGAGCGTGCGTGCTGTGCACCGCACGAGGGTCAGCGAACGCGACGAACTGCATACGGCCCCGGGCGAGTCCGCCGGCGGTGCGCGTCGGTAGAGCGGCGGCGGACTAGTGGGTTTCCTGGAAACGTTTGACCGGAAATAAGCTTCTGTTGGCGAATGGGGAGTTATGTCCCCGACCCTGGAGGTGGTGATGCGTCCGCCGGAGGTGTTCGTGCGCGAGCTCTCGCCAGAAGAAGGTGCACAGTTGAAGCAGGTGTCCAAGCGCGCGAAGTACCAGTCCAAGCGACAGCGCGCGATGATCGTGCTGGCGTCCTCGACCGGGATGCCGGCATCGCAGATCGCGGCTGTAGTGCGCACCGATGAGTCGCATGTGCGCAAGGTGATCCACGCGTTCAACGACCGCGGGTTTGAGTCGTTGGACCCTGACGATCGGGGCGGGCGACCCAGGAAGACCACGCCCGAGCAGCGCGACCGGATCGTGGCGGTCGCGCGCGCCCGCCCCGACACGCAGGGCGTGCCGTTGACGCGCTGGTCGCTGCCCAAGCTCCAGGCGCACCTGGCGGGGATGGGGATCCTGCTGGCGCCGGAGACGGTCCGTCAGACGCTGATCGCGGCGGGGCTCTCGCATCAGCGCACCCGGTCGTGGAAGTGGAGCCCGGACCCCGACTTCCAAGCCAAGGCCGAGCGGGTGCTCGGCCTCTATCGCCAGTGCCCGTCTGATGGGGTAGTGGTTTGCTTCGATGAGATGGGCCCGGTCGGGCTGATCCCGCACCAAGGGTCCGGGTGGGCACCATGCAAGCGGCCGGAGCGGTTGCGCGCGACGTACAGCAAGAACGGCGGGGTGCGCTACCTGTTCGGCGCCTACGACGTGCACGCCGACCGGCTGCACGGCCGGATGCGCCCCCACAAAAGCGGCCAAGAGGTGCTCGGGTTCTACCGCCAGATCCGGATGCGCTACCGGCCGAACATCCGGATCTACCTGATCGCGGACAACCTCTCGGCGCACAAGACCCCCGACATACGGAACTGGGCCCAGGACAACAACGTCGAGCTGGTGTTCACCCCGACCTACGCCAGCTTCCTGAACCGCATCGAATGTCACTTCTGGGCGATCGGCGAGTTCGTCGTCAACAACGCCGACTACCCCAACTGGGACGCGCTCAAGAAAGCCATGGCAGACCACATCACCTACCGCAACGGCCCCCACCGCGACCAACGACTCCTCAAAGCCGAACGCCGCCTCCTCATCGCCGCCTGACCCATGAGGTTTCCGGTCAAATAATCCTGGGAGACCCACTAGGGGCCTCATTGACAGACGGCTGAGGGGGTGAATACAGTTTGGGGTTGGAGTGTCGTCGTCGGAGAGGAGCACCATGGCGTTCACTGAGACGGCGGACGGGCTGTCGGAACGGATGCTGAAGCGGCGTCTGTTCGTCGTCCACAGTCACCTCGTCGGCGCGCCCGCCACCCTGCGGACGTACGTCGTTGAGCACCTCGAGCACCAGATCGCCATGGAGAAGCGCGGCGTGCTGTTCGCCGCCGGACCCTACCTCGATGGCGACGGAACGCCCACGGGCGACGGGCTGATCATCCTCCGCGTCTCCGACCGCGCCGAAGCCGAGCGGATCGCGGCTTCCGACCCCTTCCATCGGCACGGCGTCCGCACGTTCGAGGTGCGTCCGTGGCAGCTGAACGAGGGACGGATCGGCGTCAGCTTCGACTTCTCCGATCAAACGTACGCCCTCTTCTAGCTAGGAGGCACGAACATGTCGAAGATCGCCGTCATCGGGCTGGGTCGCATCGGCGGAGCCCTCGCCGCGAACCTCGTCGCGGACGGACACGAGGTGCTCGGCTACCGCCGCGGGTCGATGCACGAGCTGGTCGCAATCGGCGGTCGGCCCGCGGCGTCGGTCGTCGAGGTCGCTCGGGAGTCCGACGTCGTCTTCACCTGCCTGCCGACCGTCTCGGCCCTCGAGGAAGTCAGCGCCGGGCTGGCGATGGGCGCGCGGCGGCCCCTCGTCGTGGTCGAGCTGAGCACCTTCGGGCTCACCGCCAAGCACAACGCGCACGACCGGCTGGCCGCGGCGGGCATGGAGATGCTGGACGCGCCAGTCAGCGGCACGCCGGCGATGGTCCGCGACCGGCGCGGAGTCGTCATGGCGAGCGGGCATCCCGCGGCCTTCGCTCGGGTTCAGGGGCTGCTCGAGGCGCTGGGCTCCGCGCGGTTTGTGGGGGCGTTCGGCACGGGATCCAAGCTTAAGTATGTAGCCAACACGCTCATCGCCATCCACAACGCGGCGGCGGCCGAAGCCGTCGCGCTGGCACAGGCCACCGAGCTGGACCCTGGGCTCGTGCTCGACGTGCTCGGGGCATCGGCCGCGGGCTCGAGCATGCTCCAGGCCCGCGGTGGGCTCATGGCCCGCGGCGACGGGTTCCGCCCCGCCGGTGGCTCGGTGACAATGCTGCGCAAGGACCTGGAGAGCATTAAGGAGGTCTGCGCGCAGGTGGGGGCCAGGACCCCGATGCTCGACGCGGCCGCCTCCCTATACGATGAGGCCGACCGCAACGGCCTCGGCGAGGACGACATCGCGGTGCTGGTCACACTGCTCGGCCCGACTAATGTCTGCGAGCCCTAGCGCCAGGTCGTCGCCGCCCGCGGCCTCGTCGGTGTGCGCCGCGACCGTGACGAGCAGCAGCGCTGTCACCTCGAGCGAATCGCGGTCCAGGGAGAAGTGTGCCAGGAGCAGGAACATCGTGTGGCCGAAGTGACACGCCAGGAGATGGTCGCCTCGAGTTGGTCGCGAACTCGGCATCCACGACGATCGCCTCGTGCTCGCTGCCGCCCACCTCCTACGCTCGCGGGATGGCTCTCTGGTACCGGCGACTCGATCCACGTACATCGCGATCGCCCGTGCCAGTGACTCGCGGGCGTGGACGACGAGCTCTCGGTGGAAGCGGCGATGGGCCGTCTCCCACTCGGAGTACTCCCGCGAGCCGGCGTAGCGGCGCATGGCTGCCAGCTCGTTGTCCAGGCTCCTCATGTCCGCCTCCATCAGCCGCGGCACCGTGACGGCCAGGCCGAGGGGCTCGTAGAGCAACCGGCTCGTGTACACCTTCTCGAGGGCCGCCGGGTCGAACGTCGTGACGCGCGCGCGTCGGTTGGGTTTCCCCTGTCATGAGCTCATCCTGCTGTTGGCGGCGCAGTCCCTGGCGCTGCGGCGTGCGGCTCACGCCGAGGCTCTCGGCGAACTCTACCTGGGAGATAAGCGTGCCGGGGGCGACCGTATGGTCGAGGATCAGCTCACGCAAGTGCGTGTAGATGACGCCCGGCGCCCGCTCGCCGGGCTGGCGGTAGCGGTGCGACGGCCTCGAGGCTGGCTAGCTCGGGCGACGGTGTTTGAGGACGGGGCAGTCGGTCAGGACGGATGCCGTAATGAGCGGACACGGGAATCCGCCTTGACGCTGGAGCGCGTTGATCTGTATACACGTGCTGATGGAAGCCGACCCCGCAGCCGAGACGGCGTCGACTGGCGGCTGGGGCGGCGCCCGGCCCTCCCTCGGGATCGAGCGCACCACCTACGTCGCCATCTCGACGGCCGACCCGGCGGCGGCCGCAGACTTCGCCGTCGCGCACATGGGCCTCGCGCTCGTGCACGCCGACGGTGCCGGCCGTCGCTACCTGGCCGCCCACGGACTCGACCCGTACTCCCTCGTCTACGTGCCCGGCGAGAAGGGCATCGACCACGTCTCCTACCAGGTGGCGGACCTCCACGCCGTCTTCGCGGCCGAGCACGCCCTCGCCGCCCTCGGCGTCGGGACGGAGCTAGCCGAGAGCGACCTCTGGCGCCACGAGCCCGCGCTGCGTGTCTGCACGCCCGGCGGCCACCGGATCGAGCTGACTCCCGGCGTCCGGGTCGCGGCGCCGATGGCATCGGTGGTCACGGCGCCCACGTCGGTGCCGGCGCCGATCGCCCTCGACCACGTCGTGACCCGCGTGATCGACGTGGACGCCGAGCTAGCGTTCGTGCGTGGGCCCCTGGGCCTGCGCGAGTCCTCGACCATCTCGGCTCCCGACGTCGGCCCGATGCTCTCCTTCCATCGTGGCGCGGGGTTGCTGTACCACTGCCTGGCCGTCGCGCGCGCGGACCGTAACGAGCTCCATCACTTCCAGTTCTCGCTCAAGGACGGGCCCTCCGTGCTGGCCGCCCACGAACGCATGAGCTCGAGTGGTGAGGTCGAGATGATCTGGGGTCCCGTCCGCCACGGGCCTGGCCACAACATCGCGTTCTACTTCCGCGACCAGCCCGGCAACTTCGTCGAGTATTCCGCCGAGGAGGAGGTGATCCTGAGCGATGACGCCTACCGCCCGCAGCAATGGTCGGTCACTGACCAGCGCTCGATGGACGAGTGGGGCACCCGGCCGCCCGACATCTTCTTCTAGTGGCGAGCGCCACCGACTCCGGCGCTTGGCGCCTCGGCACGGCCCGGACCTCCGGCGCCGTCCGGCCCATCATCGAGATCGCCGGCTCGGTCTACGCGCTTGAGCCGTTGCTGGAGGGAGCCACGGGAGCGGTCCACGCGGGCCCAGTCACCGTCCTCTCGCTCCTGCAGGACTGGGATACGTGGCTGCCCGCGCTGCGGCGCGCCCCCGCCGCCGCCGTGACGCGGGCGGCCTCCCCGCTGCCCGCAGCCGACGTGGAGTGGCGTCCGCCGGTGGACCTGCCCGGCAAGCTGATCTGCGCCGGAACGAACTACGTCGACCACCTGCGCGAGATGGGGATCGCGGACCCCCGCAAGGGCGACAACCCGTTCGCGTTCGTCAAGCCGATCAGCACCCTCCTGGGCGCCGGACGGACGCTGCACCTTCCCGGCAAGGCCAGCTACGTCGACTGGGAGTGCGAGCTCGCGGTCGTCATCGGACGCCGCGGGCGCGACGTCGGCGGCGAGGACGTGATGCGGCTCGTCGCCGGCTACACGATCTTCAACGACGTGTCGGCCCGCGACTGGATCGACAAGCCCGTGCCCATGGTGGGCATGGACTGGATCCTGCACAAGAGCTTCGACGGCTTCGGGCCCATCGGACCCCTCATCACACCCGTCGAGCACGTTCCGAATGCGGGTGATCTCCACATGACACTGTCGGTCAACGGCGAGGTCAAGCAGGACTCCTCGACGGCGCAGATGCTCTTCTCGGTTCAGGAGATCCTCGAGCATCTCGCGTCGGTGATGACGCTCGAGCCAGGCGACGTGATCGCGACAGGCAGTCCCGCCGGCGTCGGGTGGGGACGAACGCCGCGTGAGTGGTTGCACGATGGCGATGAGATGGTCGTGCGCATCGAGGGACTGGGCGCGCCGCTGGTTACGCCCGTCGTGCGCTGACGCGGGACCGGGGATTCAGGGGTTCGGCCGCGCGCGTCCTCGGAGCGGCGATGACGCTCGCCGGATCGCGGGAGTCGGCGGGAAGCTCGAAGCGGTCAGTCGTGCGGGCCGACACGCCGCCGCCCATGCGGCCGACGAGCCCGAGCGCGTCCGGACCGGGCGCCGTCCCGTCGAGCACCGACGCGTGGACGACGATCCGGCCCACAGTGGCCACCACCACCGAGTTGGTGTGGATGTCAGGGGTGCCGAGGTCGACGATCTGCTTCACGTGGCACGAAGGCAGCCGGCGACTCGCCGACGTGTTCCGGGCGCACGGTCTCGCTGGCGACGCGCGTGACGCCCACAGCCCTCCCGCTCGTCGACCTCGTGGGGGAACATCCTCCGACGCGGCGTTCACCATGACGGCCAGGCGCTCGTTGACCACGTTGACGACGAATTCGCCGGTCGCCCTGATGTTGCTCAAGGAGTCCTGGTTCTCGCCCTGCCGGCTGCCCGGGCCGATCGCGATTGTCGGCGGCGCGGTGGAGAAGGGCGCTGGAGGAGAACGGCGCGAGGTTGCGCTGGCCGTCCGCGGAGATCATCGAAACGCACGCAATCGGCCTGCGGCCCGGTGAGCCGGTTGACGAGCGCCGTGACGTCTCGTCGGTCCAGGGCACCAGGTCGAAGACCTCAACCTCGTCGCTACCGCTGCCCGCTCTCGCCTGTATGCATTCCGGGCGTGGCTCGGGCCGCGCCCGGACCGGGCGGAGCCCCTCAGCTCAGACCAGCCCGTCCTCGACCAGGCTCGGTCCCGGGCCGAGGATCGTCACGCCGTGCGGCCTGATCGCCTCGACGGCCTTGTCGACCCGGAAGTCCGGCTCCGCCGGGGGCATCGCGGCTCCGGTGGCGTCCTGGCCCATCGTGTCGAAGTAGCCGGCGAGGCTGTTCGATGGCCACACAAGCAGGATCAGTTTGGCCATCTGCGACTGCTTGGAGACCGACAAGGCATGCGGGACCTTGCGCGGCAGGAGGACGGCGTCCCCGGGCTTGGCCTCCAGCACCTCCGAGCCCACGTAGAACGTCACCTCCCCCTCTTGGAGGAAGTACATCTCCTCCTCCCGGGCATGGACGTGCAGCGGCGGCTCCTCGTCGCGGCGCATGATCACCTCGACGACGGAGCAGAAGCCGTGGCTGTGATCCTCCTCGAGTTTCCACTGCATGAGGTTGCCGGCATAGTGCACGGTCCGTCCCTCGCCCTTGCGGACGATATGGCCGCTCTCCACGTCGTTCGGGACGAGCTCGGACGGGATCTCGAACTTCGGGGCCGGGGTGCTCATCGGGCGAAGACCGGCGTCTGGTCGATGTACACCCGGTAGTCGCGGACGAGGTCGCCGTCCATCTCCCAGATGGTCACCGCTGGCACGGTCACCGACCGGCCGTCCTTGCGGCGGTAGGTGACCATGAGGTCGCAGATGACGTGACGGTCGACGGCCCAGCACTCGACGATCTCGTGACTGAGGCCGTCGATGAGCATAAAGAACTGCGCGATCCCCTCAGTGATGGCGTCGCGCCCCACCATGGGATCCGCGTTGCCGAAGGTCATCGACCCGTCCGGGGTGATGTGGGACGCGAAGGCGACCGCGTCGCTGCGATCGACGTCGTCATACACCGCACGCGCATGGGCGCGAGGATCGGCGAGGACGGCCATTGAGCACCTCTCTCCATCGCTGACTGGATTCCGACGGAGCAACTGTACATACTTTTCGGGGTGTGCCAGAGTCGGAGCTGGATCATATGACCGAGCTCCGACATAAGCTCGTCGTCGCCGGCCGGTGTGGCCGGTTCCGGGTAGCTGTCAGGAGGCCGGGCGCGATGGCTGACGGGGCAAGGCTCGCCTCAGCACGGCTCTGGTAGAGCGCTCCCAGCCGATTCTCCCGTGGGTATCGTTGGCTCGGTGGCCGAGCATCTGCGACTCCGGTCTGTCGGTGCTCCTGGGGCCCCGTCCGCTCTGCTGACGGTGCTGGGCGAGTACGTCGCCCCTCGCAACCGAGACGTTTACCGTGACGTCTATGTCGCCGCGCTCGAGACGCTGGGCTACCGCACCCATGCTGCACGTCAGGCGCTGGCGCGCAGTGTCGCCGCGGGCTGGTTGCGCTCGCGGCGGGTCGGCCGCCGCTCGCTGATGTCGATCAGCGAGCCGACGTTCGCGATGCTGCGGGCCGGGTATCCGAGGATCTATGGATTCGGGGAGCCTTGGCGCTGGTCTGGCAAGTGGGCGCTGGTCGTCGTCCGTGTCCCGGAGGAGCGGCGCGAGATCCGCGACCGGATGCGCACGCAGCTGGCCTGGGCGGGGTTTGGGTCGCTCGGTGGCGGGCTGTGGATCTCTCCGCATCCCAGCCGCGACGGCGAGCTGATCACGAGCCTGAATCACGATCGCGGCGCCGCCGAGATGCTCTCGTTCAGCGCCGAGATCGCCGCGGTCGGGGACCCGGTGGAGGTCGTGGCGCGAGCTTGGGATCTCGACGGCATCGCCGACCAATACCGAGTGTTCGTGGCTGACTTCTCGGAAGCTGAGCCGTCGAGCCCGGGTGAGATGTTCTCGGCGCAGACCGCGATCGTCCACGCTTGGCGCAAGTTCCCGTTCATCGACCCCGACCTGCCTCAGGAGCTGCTCCCACCGGACTGGCCGCGCGGCCAGGCGCGCGCGCTGTTCCGAGATCGCCGCGCCAGGTGGGCCCGGCACGCAGAGGCGTATTTCGACACGCTCTAGCTTGACCACAGCAGACGTGTCCGCTACGGTCGTTGCTCATTCGTACTCAGTCTATGAGGCAGAAGGGAAGTGCCGATGGCCGCAACGACCGAGAGCGCGACGGCGCAGCTTCGTGGCGACATGGCGCGCTCACATCTGGTCCCGCTGTGGGAGCTGGAAGCCGAGATCATGGGATTGGCGCCGGCCCCTAGGGCGCGGCCCTGGCTGTGGCGCTGGGGGCAGCTGTATGACATCGCTGAGCGCGCCGGTTCGCTGGTGCCGGTCGAGCGTGGCGGCGACCGGCGCGCGATCGCCCTTAGCAACCCGGGGCTGGGAGGACTGCCGTACGCGACCTCGACATTGTGGGCGGCGGTGCAGTGGCTGAACGGCCACGAGGTCGCGCCTGCCCACCGGCACACCTCGCAGGCGATCCGCTTCATCATCGACGGTGCGGGGTCCTACAGCACGGTCGAGGGGGACAAGGTGTTCCTCGGGCGCGGCGATCTCGTGCTGACGCCGCCATGGTTATGGCATGACCACGGCAGCGAGTCAGACGAGCGTGCGGTGTGGATGGACGCGCTCGATATCCCGCTCAACAATTACCTCGACGCGAGTTTCTTCGAGCCCTACCCGCGCGAGCGCCAGGAGATCACCCAGCAGCTGAACGAGTCGGTGCTCAAATATGGCGTGGGACAGCTGCGGCCGGCTTGGGAGGAGCCCGCCGGCCAGTATCCGCCGATGTCGACGTACAAGTGGGCCGACACCGAGCGCGCGCTCGAGAACCTCGCGCAGGTCGGCGCCGATCCGTTTGACGACGTCGCGCTCGAGTTCACCAACCCGCACTCCGGCGGCCCGGTGATGAAGTCCTTCACTTGCTGGATGCAGATGCTTCGCGCGGGCGTTGCCACCCGTGCGCACCGTCACACTGGCAGCTCGGTGTACCTAGCGTTCGACGGCCGCGGCGCAACCGTGATCGACGGCGTGCGCTACAGCTGGCAGCGCGGAGACATGTTCGTGGTTCCGGGCTGGGCGATCCACGAGCACATCAACGCTGACCCGGACGCCAGCGCGCTGCTGTTCTCCGTGCACGACACGCCGCTGCTGAAGGCACTCGACAAGCTCCGCAGCGAGCCGTACACGGAGCGCGACGGCCACCAAGAGGTCACGTCGGAGTTTCACGCCTGATGCGGCTGGCGACGCTGGGCCCCGAGCAGAGGCCACACGCAATCGTCGTCCGCAAGGACGGTGGTGTGCAAGTCGACGGCTATGCGGATGTCGGCGAGCTGCTGCGCGGTGGTGTGCGCGCGCTCAAAGCAGCGCGCGCAGCGCAGGACAGCAGCGAGGCGCTGGCGTTCGATGCGCACGAGCTGCTGCGCCCAGTGCTGCGGCCTGGGGCCGTCGTGTGCGTGGGTCTGAACTATCGCTCGCACATCCTCGAGATGGGTCGTGAGCTGCCCGAGTTTCCGACGCTGTTTTGCAAGCTGCCCCGCGCGTTGACCGATCCGTACGCGGAGGTGACGCTTCCCGCGGCGAGCGAGCAGGTCGACTACGAGGGTGAGCTCGCGGTGGTGATCGGCACCGGGGGGCGTGACATCGACCGCGCCCGAGCCTGGGAGCACGTGGCCGGACTGACGGTCCTCAACGACGTCACCGCGCGCGATTATCAGCAGCGCACGCTGCAGTGGTTTGCGGGGAAGACGTTCCAGCGCTGCACGCCGATGGGTCCATGGGTTGTGACTCCGGACGAGTTCGGCGAGCTCGGCGAACGCGAGCTCGTGGTGAGCGTCAACGGCGAGAAGCGCCAGGACGCGGTGCTCGGGGATCTCGTCTTCGATGTCCCGGCGCTGGTAGCGGAGCTGTCGAGGATCGTCGAGCTCGAGCCGGGCGACGTGATCGCGACCGGCACGCCGGGCGGTGTCGGCGAGCCCGCCGGCAAGTTCCTGCGGCCCGGCGACGAGGTCGTGGTCCGGATCGACGGCGTCGGCGAGCTGCGCAACACCTTCCGGTCATCCACGCGATGATTCTCGATCCCGCTGCGCTCGATCGCCGCGCGCGCAACGCTCTGATCAACGGGCTGATCGCGCCGAGGCCGATTGCGTGGGTCTCGTCGCTCGCGTCCGACGGATCGCGCAACCTCGCTCCGTTCTCGTTCTTCGGTGCGTTCTCGTTCGACCCGCCGACGATCGGCCTCGGGCCCGGCAGTCGTCAGGGAGTCAACAAGGACTCGCTGTGCAACCTCAAGGCGAGCGGAGAGTTCGTGGTCAACCTTGTCGACCGAAGGCTTTCCGAGGCCGCCAACGCGTGCAGCGCGGAGTTCGATCCGGAGGTCGACGAGTGGGACGTCGCCGGCGTCGACCCCGTGCCATCCGAGCTGGTCGCTCCGATGCGCGTGGCGCAGGCGCCAGCGACGCTCGAGTGCCGCGTGCGCCAGATCATCGAGCTCGGGGAACCGGATCGGGCCAGCAACAACCTCGTGGTCGCGTGGGTGGTGCTGATCCACGTCAAGGATGAAGCGATGGACGGGATCCACCCGCGTCCCGACGTGCTCGATCTCGTCGCGCGCCTGGGTGGCGACGAGTGGTGCACGACGCGCGATCGCTTTACGCTCCCGCGGCCCGCGAGCACCGACCCCGGCGAGGTGAGCGCGTCGCTAGACGGAGCGCGCGTGTGACGCTGCCCGGCGTCACCGCCTGGCCGTTGGAGGTCGCGCAGCGCTACCGCGAGCGCGGCTACTGGGCCGGCGCCACGTTCGGTGAGCTCGTCGATCGCTGGGCGGGGCAGTACGGCGACCGTGTCGCGCTCGTCGACGGCGACCGGCGCGTGTCCTACGCCCAGCTCGCCGAGATCTCCCGGCGGGTGGCGGCGGCGCTACGGGAGCTCGGTATCGAGCGCGAGGACCGGGTGGTCGTGCAGCTGCCGAACATCGCGGCGTTCTGCGAATTGACGCTGGCGCTGTTCCGGATCGGGGCGCTGCCGGTGACGGCGCTGCCCTCGCACCGGGAACGCGAGCTCGGGCATCTAATCGAGCACGCCCAAGCGAGAGCGCTGGCGATTCCCGAGCGGCTAGGATCCTTTGACCACCTGGCGGCCGCCGAGCAGCTCCGTCGCGACCACCCCTCGCTCCGGCACCTCCTGGTTGCCGGGGATCCCCGCGGCGGCACCGACGTCCACGCGCTGGCGCGTCTGGCGCAGCGCCGTGGCGAAGCGGGCTCGGGACCGGGACCCGAGTCCGAGGACGTCGCGCTGTTCCTGCTCTCGGGCGGGACGACTGGCTTGCCGAAGCTGATCCCGCGCACGCACGATGACTACATCTACAACGCGCGCGCCAGCGCCGAGCTGTGCAAGCTGAGCGTCGAGGACGTATACCTGGCGGCGCTGCCGGTCGGACACAACTTCCCGCTGGCCTGCCCCGGCCTGCTCGGAACCTGGATCGCCGGCGGCCGCGTCGTCCTCGCCCCCGATCCCAGCCCCGCTGCCGCGTTCAGGCTGATCGAGCGCGAGCGGGTCACGGTCACCGCGCTCGTGCCCGCGCTCGCGATCCGCTGGCTGGAAGCACCTGAGCGAGCCTCGAGCGATCTGCGCAGCCTACGTCTGATCCAGGTCGGCGGCGCCCGACTGGCCCCGGAGGTCGCGCGGCGGGTCAAGCCTGAGCTCGGCGCGCGTCTTCAGCAGGTGTTCGGGATGGCCGAGGGGCTGCTCAACTACACCCGCCTCGACGATCCGGACGAGGTGATCGTCGAGACCCAGGGACGGCCGCTATGCCCAGACGACGAGGTGCGGATCGTCGATCCACTCGGCCAGCCGGTGCCCGATGACCAGCCGGGGGAGCTGCTGACCCGCGGCCCGTACACGCTTCGGGGGTACTACTGCGCCGACGAGCACAACGCCCGGTCGTTTACCGTCGACGGTTTTTACCGCAGCGGTGACATCGTTGTGCGAGACCGGAGCGGGAACCTGATCGTCCGCGGTCGCGCCAAGGATCTGATCAACCGGGGCGGCGAGAAGATCTCCGCCGAGGAGGTCGAGAACCTGATTCTCGGCCACGCGGCCGTGTTCAACGTCGCCGCGGTCGCGATGCCCGACCGGGTGCTCGGCGAACGTACCTGCGCGTATGTCGTTCTCCGCAGTGGGGCGACGCTCACGCTCGAGGAGCTCTGCGCGCACCTGCTCGCGCAATCTATCGCCAGGTACAAGCTTCCGGAACGACTCGAGATCACGGCGGCCCTGCCGCTGACCAAGGTGGGCAAGATCGACAAGCATGCGCTGCGTCAGGACATCACCGCCAAGCTCCAGGTCGAAGGCAAGTCGCTCGCATGGGCCGGCTAGCGCGATCCTCTCTGCGGACCGCGGTCGTGGGCGGCGGTCCGGCTGGCCTGTTCTACGCGCTTCTGGCCAAGCAGCGTATGCCCGACCACGAGATCGTCGTCTACGAGCGCAACCCGCCCGACGCGACGTTCGGCTTCGGCGTCGTGTTCTCCGAGCGCACGCTGGGCGGCTTCGCCGACGCCGATCCTCAGCTGTACGACGCGATGACCGCCGCCGGGGTGTCCTGGGAGGACATCGAGGTCCGCCGTCGCGACGGCACGATCCGCTGCGGGGGACAGGGCTTCTCGGCGATCTCGCGCCGGAAGCTGTTGCGGTTGCTGCAAGAGCGCGCCCGCGCTGTAGGCGTCGAGCTGCGCTTCGAGCACGAGATACATTCTGACGAGCTCACCGACGCCGACCTCGTGCTCGCCGCCGACGGCGTTAACTCCGGGCTGCGGTGGCTGCGCGCCGCCCAGTTCCGGCCGCGGATGCAAACGGGTGTGGCCAGATTCATCTGGTTCGCCACCCGGCAGCGGTTTGACGCGCTCACGTTCGTGTTCGTCGAGGACGAACACGGCGCCTGGGGCGTGCACGCGTATCCCTTCGAGGACGGCACCAGCACGTTCATCGTCGAGACCGACGAGAGCACCTGGCGGCGCGCGGGGCTCGACCAGACGCCGGATCTAGCCCCGGGCGAGAGCGACCTCGGGTCGCTGCGCTTCTGCGAGCAGCTGTTCGCCGATCACCTCGGCGGCCACGGATTGCTCTGCAACAACTCCAAGTGGGCTCAGTTCCGCACGCTGCGATGCGCCTCGTGGGTCAGCGGCAACGTCGTGCTGCTCGGCGACGCCGCGCACACTGCGCACTTCTCAGTCGGGTCCGGGACGAAGATGGCGATGGAGGACGCATCCGCGCTCGCTGACGCGATCGCGGCCGCGGACACGACCCCGGAAGCCCTGTCTCACTACGAGCGCCTGCGCCGGCCGCCGGTGGACCACATCCAAGCCGCCGCGCGCCCCAGCCTGATCTGGTGGGAGCGCTTCGGGCATCTGGCCGACCGCGACCTCGAGCAGTTCGCGTTTCACTTCCTCACCCGCAGTCCGGCGGTCACCCGGGACCGGCTGCGCCGACGCGACGCCTCGTTCGTGCAGCGCGTCGATCGGTGGGCGGAGCGGGCGCTGTCGGCCAACCACGATCGCGTCGAGCTCGCGGTCGTCGAAGCTCCGCCGAGCTCGCATGATAACGAGGCAGATCGGCTGCTGGCGGTCCTGGCGGCGCAGGCCCGCGACCGCGACCGCGAGCTGATCGTCGGCGTCCGCGCCGGCGAGCGGACGGATGCCGTCGACGCGCTGCTGTTCTGCGACCGGGTTGTCCAGGAGCTTTCACTCGAGTGCGCGGCGCTTGGCTTCCTCGCCGACGACGACGACGCGGCGACAGCGATCCTCGCCGGCCGGGTCCAGATCGTGCGACCGCAAGCCGCCACCGGACGCGCGTCCGCCGCCCACGAGCCGCAGGCTTCCCGGCTGACCCGATGAGCGTCGCCCCAATGAGCGTTGGCCGCTGCGAAAGCCGGCCGTGGCAACGACCGACATCCTCCGGCCTCGGCTCCGAGCACAGCAACACGATGACCGAAGGCTTATCCGATCAAGGAGCGAACCGATGAAGCACAGCGACGAGCGGATCCGCGTCACTCACGTTGGAAGCCTGCCCCGCCCGCAAGAGCTCCTCGACCTCCTGCTGGCTCGCGAGGAGGGCCGTGAGTACGACGCGCAGCGTTTAGACGAGCTGCAAGCCAAAGCGGTCTCGGAGATCGTTCGCCGTCAGCTCAAGACGGGCATCGATGTCGTCAACGATGGCGAGCTGGGCAAGACGAGCTTTCTCTCCTACGTCAACATCCGGCTCGGCGGGCTTGAGCCGCGCGCGCCGACCGGGGCGTCGTTCTGGGCGCGCTCCCGCGAGGCGCAGGCGTTCCCGGAGTACTACGCGTGGGCAGCGCGGGCGAATCCGAGTGGCGCGGCGACGGCGATGCGACTCGCTGCTACTGGTCCGGTCTCCTACACGGGCCATGAGGTTCTGGCGACGGACATCCGCCACCTTCAAGCCGCGACGCTCGAGCATGGCGCCGACGAGGCGTTCATGTCCGCGATTTCTCCCACCAACGTCGAGGACTGGCAGAGCAACGAGTACTACGACTCCGACGAGGAGTTCCTGTTTGCGATCGCGGACGCGATGCACGAGGAGTACGAGGCGATCATCGACGCCGGGCTGCTCCTGCAGGTCGACGACCTGGACTACTGACGCAGTACACGCTGCGGTCGAATTGCGTCCCCGATGTACGGGCATGGGGCAAGGTTCGTGTCGAGGCCTTGAACCAGGCGCTGCGAGGCCTCCCGGCTGACCGCATCCGCTTCCACACCTGCTACTCGATCAACCAGGGCCCCCGACTGCACGAGCTCGAGCTCGGGGACATCGTCAACCTGGTTCTACAGATCCACGCCGGGGCGTACTCCTTCGAGGCCGCCAACCCTCGACACGAGCACGAATGGCGAGTCTGGGCTGACGTCGACCTACCAAGAGACAAGCTGCTCATCCCCGGCTTCGTCACCAACTCCTCGGTCATGATCGAGCATCCGGACACCGTCGCTGACCGGATCGTGCGATACGCCCAGATCGTCGGCCGGGAGCGCATCATTGCCGGCGCAGACTGCGGCTTCGCATCGTTTGCGGCGACCGACGAGTTCGCTCCGGCGATCGTTTGGGCAAAAGCTCGAGGCGCTCGCCGAGGGGGCCCGGCGCGCCCGCGAACGGTTGCGAGACCAATAACTGACTAACCGCTCCTCCATCTCAGTGTGCGCACGGCATGGGCGCGGGGGCCAGCGTTTTCACTCATGTTTCGCTGCTGCGGTGACGGCAGGATCACCGCTCGATGGAGCGCGGTCCGGTACGGAGCGCCACGCGAGGGATGCCTGTGACCGCATTGGGAAACTTGCGGGCTTCTTGCACGCGCCGGCGCTTCGCTCGAGAAGCGACAGTCGTCCGCCACTCCGTTGAGGTGCCCGCTCCGGACGAAGTGCAGGTGTCCGGCGGAGCGCTCGATCGACTGCCACTCCGCCGGTAAGCAGAAGCCGCAGACGAGCTGTTTACGCCTCGCGAGACTTCCCCAGTGGCGAGGAGATCACGATCGCCGCCAAGCCCGCGAGTGTTGACCTTCGAGCACGACCGCTGGCCAAGGCTAAGGCCGCGCTGCCGTCGGTGCAGAAAGCTCGGCGACGACTCGCGTGAGAGCTGCCTTGGCGCGAGCGCTCCCGGGTGAGAGCACGCGTTGACGCGGCCGAACATTTCGGGATCAAGGTATTTGCAGTACGGAAGTGAGATAGGTTGCCGCGTCGGCGCCAGCTCGCCTTAAATGGGCGCGTGAGGGACAGCCTTCTAAGCCGTGGGTCGCAGGTCGAGTCCTGCCGGGGGCGTTCCCAGCGTCGCATGCGGTCGCGTTTTCTCGCCGCAAATCGTAATGTTTCCGACCGTAGTACGAAGTCTATCGAACATGCGAGGTCGTGCGAGCTCCGGCACCTGCGGCAACACTCGTGGTCGCATCCTGGTCGCATCGAGCGGCCAGGACAAGCTGCGGTCGTCGTAGCAAGCTTCCCGAGCCGAGAGTCGCGTTTGAGACACGTCGCTTTCGATGCCGTCGCCCACTCAACCACTACCCAGGCCCGCGAGCGGAACCGAGGTAGCAGGCGCAGTTGGCTGAGACTCCCGGTGCGCGGCTGCAGCCGGCACCACCGAGCGCCGTGGGATGCGGGCTGGAGCTCGAGCTCTGCCACCTCCCGCGAGCCCAGCCCCGGGATCAGCCGCGACGACAAAGCTGCCCGGTCCCGCGCTGACGGATTTCGGCGCTGAGAAGGTCGCGTCGATCGCCGCGACCGCCTCGCGGTTGCCGCCGACTCGCCGCAGCGCCTCGCCGTTGTCGGGGCGCCGAACCGCCATCAACGCCGCAAGCTGCTCGCCGGACACCCGGCCCTGTGGATCGGCGCCGACCCAGCCCGGCAGCCGCCCAGCGCCCGGGCGCCTCGACTCGCATCCCGTCGCGCAGGTAATAGTCGCCCAGCTGGCTGCGATCAGCCCGACCGTGCAGATATTCGGGTTCCTCCACGATTTGGGTGGGTCAAGCGATCACTGGCCCAGCGTTTAGTTTGGCGACGATGAGGTAGATCATCGTGATGAAGTTGCGGTTGGTGCGGTATCCGCGGGCGCGTCGTTTCG
>JAABUJ010000555.1_pt1 | contig 71472 bp, 103 predicted proteins | sample 5559131 | NCBI WGS metagenome assembly JAABUJ01 (sample SAMN10711875, study PRJNA513366) | rock metagenome | isolation source: Antarctica rocks | place: Antarctica: Victoria Land, Mt New Zealand nord | collected 2016-01-07 | reverse complement strand
GGGGTGAGCGGGCACGCGAGACGGGGGGGCCTCTGCGAAAGCCCAAGGCAGAAGGAGAGGCCAGTTCCCGGCGAGGGCGGGGGCCGGCACCTGGGCCGCGCAGCTGCCAGGCTCACGGGCGGGCCGCGCGCCGGCGCCGCCCGGCGGCCCGCGCAGTCCGCCGCCGCTGCCGTGCCCCGGCGTCCCCGGCGGCAGCGTTTGTGTCCAGGCGCTGCGCCGCGCCCGGCACAGGCCTGCAGCAGAGCGCGTGCGCCTCAGCGGCACCACATTTGTGTTGCCAGGTCGGCGGCGGAGCAGCAGGGGCCGCGCATGCGCACGGCGCGCGCGGGTGCAGACCCCAGTCGACAGCGGAAGTGAGTATGCGTGCAGGCATGCGCGGGCCTGGCCGCGCAGGCAGGGACGGCCATCCGGGCATGGAACAGCTTGTAAGAGCCTTGTTCGGACCGGGACACGGAGCGCGCCTTGCAGCATGCGCGCGCCACGCATCAGCGCCGGCGCGGGCCCCGGTTCGGCGCCGCCGCCGGAGCAGCCCGCAGCGCCGGCCGGCCGGCCGCTGCCGGATGCGCCGCGCCCCGCCTCGACCGCCGGCGCTGGGGCGCGCCAGGGCCTGAAAAGGCGCTCGGGTGCATGCTGCGGCGCGAGCGCCGGAAAGCGCTCGCCCGGCCGCCCGGCCGCTGAGCGCCCGCGCGCCATCCCGCGCGCGCGCATTTCGCCTGGTGACAACCCGCCCGCAGCCCTGCACTCGCGCTGGGGCAGCTGCGCTGCGGTCGCGCCGCCTGCCGCCTGGCAGGCGCGCGCGCGGCCCGCCGCGCGCGGCGGCGGCGCGCCCGCCGCCAGCTGCTGCCGCTGCCGCCGCCGTTGCTGCTGCACGCTGCGCCGCCGCGCCTGGCCGCGCCCCGGACACGCAGCCCATCAGCAGCGGCTGCGCCATCCCGGGCACGAAGGTTACCTGAGCCGCTGAGCACCATACCCTACTCTTTCTGCCCTGTGAGCTGGCATCATCGCCCCCGCAACGCGCGGGTCGTGTGCTCTACTGTCCAGGATCACCTGGCGCCTTGCCGTGGCCGACGCAGCGCACCGCAGCAGGCAGGCTGGCGCTGCGTCCGAGCCAGACGGGCGCGGCGCGGGCGCGCGGGGCGGCGCGCGCGCCTGGCGGTCGCGGAGCCGGGCGGCCACGCGCGCGGCGGCCTGCCGGCGCAGCGCGGCGGCCTCGCCCGCCGGCGCGCGCCGGCGCCGCGCCTCGGCGTGCTCCGCGCGGCGCCGGCGCATGAACGCGCGCACCTGCGCGGCCGCGCCAGACGCGCTCGCTGCGCCGCGCGGCGCCCAGGGGCCCTGACGCAGATCGGATCGTGAGGGTCGGCCAGCAGTGGGTCTGCCGATGCGCTGCTGCCACTGCTCTGACGGGCGCGCGACGCGGGCCACGCCTCGGCCTCTGGCGGCCAGCCGTGCGAGGCAGAGCCCGGCCTGCCAGGCACGGCCGCGTCGAGCGTGACAGGGCAGGCGGTCATGGCATGACGGCTTGACTGGTCGGGCTCGAGGGTGCAGGCCGGGCGCACGGCCTCGTGCTCCTCGGCCAGCTCGCGCGGCGGCGGCAGCGGCGGCGAGCGCGCCCGGCCGCCGCGCCGGCCGGCGCCGCGGCCATCCTCGCCCTCCAGGCGCGGAGCTTTGCGCCACGGCTCGGCTGCCGCGCTGCCCTGCCCCGCGCGCTGCCGGACGCCGCAGCGATCGGGCGGCCAGAGGTCCGCGCGCTCACCTGCAGTGGCGGTGGGCCGGGTGCGCGGGCTGCCGAGCGGCTGGAGCGGCACGCCAGCGGGCGCTGACCGAGGCCGGCCTGAGCTCTGGTGCTGGTCACCCACTGCGCGCGCGCGCCGCCTCTTGGGTGCCGACCAGCCTGGCGCAGGCGCGGCGTTGCCCGCTGCGCAGCCCGGCGCGGCACTGCGGTGCTCCCAGAGCGCCTCCCCCGACTCGCAGAGCCCTGCCTCATACGCCCTGGCCGGCGCGCACGCCAGCTGCCTGCGCCGCATGCTGCACAGCAGCGCCTGCAGCGCCTGGTGGCTGTGGCTGGCGGCTGCTCTGTGCTCACTGTCGCGGGCGCACAAGCCCTCTGCGCCGCCCGCGCGCCTGTCTGCCCGCGGCCCCAGCGGCCAGGGGCCCTCCATGAGGCCAGCTCCTGCACAGCAGCGCTGATCACCTCCCAGACAGCCAGCTTCATGAGGTCTGCAACAGATGCGGCGTGTGCGCGAGCCGGCTACCTGGAGCGGGAGAGGCTGCTGCGCAAGCGCCGCGCTCAACACGCGCACGCTTGCCGCCGGCGCGCATCCACGCGTCGCCGCCGCAGGCTTGCGCCGACAGGAGGCCCTGCAGCTCGCAGCTCATGCTGGCCGCCACCGGTGTGCGGTCAGCTGCGCTCAGCGCCCGCCCCGCTTTGTGGTGAGACCAGGGAGCATCGCCCATCCGACTTTGCGTCGGCTGATGAAAATAGATTTATATCGAAAAAGTGATGTGGGGTGTTACACCAGGGCTGCACTTCCCAGCGCTGGTAAGTGCAGCCCCAGGCTAGCCCCACTTCATGGGCCGACCAAGCTGCGCCTAGCGTCAGCAATGAGCTTGCAGGCTTGCCGTACGCAGAGGGCATGGAAATGCATGCACTGACACTCCACATGTGTGTGTGCGGTGTCCCCAAAATGCAAATGAGGATGAGCAGCACGACACAGGTTGATACAGCCCACTTGAGTGCAGCATACCACCTGAAGGACCCCTGCGACACTTTGTGCACAGGCTGACATGAGCGTGTAGAGCTAGCTCAGCTCTAGATACAGGCGATAAAGCGCTTCCCAATACGCGATGATTTTACGGCACGCCTGCGCGCCACCGCATCATCCACCACTGTGAACGCAGACAACCAAAGCGCATTGCAAGTATACCAGCTCCAAGCGTTATAGTTCCGTTGCAAATCCCAGCCATGCACTTGCACACCGCGTGACGCGGTCTGCGTCAACGTACAGCTCACTCTCCCGTCACACTGACTCTTGCACATACCACTTCAGCAACCTGCAAGCTGACCCGCCTGCAATACACCAATGCTGACCTGCAACATGCAATGAAAGCTATCACGCACATACATGGGCGCACACTCCTGGACGGCTGTGCTTGACACGCGCAAATTGCGCCCACAGCCGACTCCACACTGAAAGTCTGCAAGCTGTCCGTCACACTCACAGGTGCGTCAGTGCAGCGCCCTGTGCAGCGCCAGCCTCATGTCGCTTCGCCTTCGGCAGCCCAACAAGGCTTGGCAACCAGCCGTCGCCACCCGCGTAGCACTCCTGAGAGCGCAACTGGATGCACGCCCCACGCAACCCTGCGCTCGAAGGAGTACGCACCACCGCACACCTGCCGAGAGGAAGCTGGCACGAGCGAGCCAGCACGTGCCTGCGCTGCCGCTCTCCTAGAACAGCGCCCTGCGGAGCACGAGCTCCGTGCCTACCAGGCCCACAAAGCCCAGCATGGCGACGCGACCCACCCACAGCTCGTGAGTTTTGTTGAAAAAGCGCAACTGCGGCGGCAGGCCCTCGCGGCTCGCGCTCGCGATCAGGCTGCTCAGGCTCACGCCCGACGCAAACTTGGGCGCGAGCGAGCCGACGGCGATGAGCGCGACCGTGGCCACCACGCTCAGGGGCGCCGCCGCGAGCTGCTCCAGCACGGAGCGCCCGGACGCCGCCTCGGCCGCGACGGCGGCCAGGAACGCCCACATCGCCACGCGCCCGTTCACCCTCTGCGCGGCGCGCGCGCGCACCGTCAGCGGCGCAAGCAGCGCTGCCAGGACGCTAGTTGAAGCACCTGCACGCAGCTCTCCTGGACCACCTGCACGGTCCCATTTGACCACTTGCGCAACCAGCGTCTACCTCCAGGTCAGCGACACACAACTGCCTCATACACGCTTTTGACAGGAGGCTGGCAAGCTGCACTGCTCCAGGCCATGCTTGCCCAGGGGGGCACCTCGGGGGCTGGGCCCGCAAAGGCAAACACGTCGCTCAGGCTCTCAGTGTCCTTGCTGAATGTGATGCCACGCGTAGCGGGCTGCGGCTCCGCCTCAGTAGCACCGCCGCTGTCCGCTGCAGCACGCAGCCTGACCGGCGCGCGCATGCCGCTGTAGCAGGAACGTCCATGGTGACCAAGCGCGGGCGCTGGCCGCCGGACGGCGCAGGTACAGGCCTGCACGGGCAGCACTTGTCTTCAGACAAGGTAACAAGCAATATCAGACATGCCAAGTGACGGGGGCTGCACTGACCTTGCTAGAAGCAGCAAGCAGGGCGGCCATGTCCTCAGCAGCTGAGTAGTCTTGCGCTTTCGTAAAAGTTGGTGGTACTTGCTGCACCAGCTTTTCTGGGAACTACATGCTTTTACTTTACTACATGGGACGTGGCCTGCTCAAGATCCTCCGAAAGCACAGCTGTCTTTCCCTCGCAAGCAAGCTTATTTAGGCGGCCCAGTAGTTCAAATTTGTCTTCCCAAATTAGTCTTTCCAATATCATGTCACGCTTTCGAAGCATGGACCGAGCCGCTCAGTCGGCGAGGCTGCTCCCTGCATGCACATCGTGATCCACGTTCTAAGGCTTACAGTCACGCTCTGCTTCCTCTCCCTGCTGTTGCTTCGAGTGCTCGATGTAGACCTCCTCAGGCTGGCCACGCAGCGGGCCCCTGGCTTGGCTGATGCTGTGCACAGCGGCTTCATCTTTGAAGTCTTCGTATGGAGTGGCTGCGTGCTCGGCCGCCAGCCGTTCCTCAACGAGGCCCAGTTAGGCACGACACCAACTCTGGGCCTCATCAGTCGCTGCTGCTAATAGGTGAGCCTGCACGCTTTGGCAGAGCAGAGAGATACAAGAGCTGAACAGTGACACAACGAGCACACAGAGCGGCTGGTGATCATCATTGGCAAGTTTTCTGCTGTTCTATATATCATTATTAATAACTGATCAGTTGAGTTACTTAAAAAGGTGAGTCTTATAAACTCTAACTCACTGCTTTTATTTCTGCACGCAACAGACGTACCTCCTACTAAGCACACCGTGTGTCTCTTGCTCTGTCGCTCTAAGCTACCCGCAAGGCTGCTGCTTGGCGGGACGATCTGTGCTCCTGGTTTCACTGTGGCACAGTGAGCCTGTCCATCCGCCCAGTCATCTGGCTCTGTTGCCGTTGTGTGTAGACGAGTTGCCTCTGTGTCTTAGGTCGCGGGTGCGCGAGGACCTCGGTCCGATTGCGCATACAAGGGCGGACGGCTGGTCTCCAGCCTGACGCGGCGGCCTCAAGGGTGAGCGCACGGTCACGGTGTCTCTGGACTCTGCGCACTCGCTGGCTGCCCGCAGCAGGGTGTTCGTTGGGCTGCAAGCGACAGCGCAGCGACCATTTGCTCTGCCATCTCCCCGTGGCTCCTCTGGCGGCGTGCGACGGACGCGCCACCAAGCCCTCCTTCTTCTTCACAACCTTTCATGCAGCGGGGCTGGGCGCCGAGCCCACCTGACAACCGCAGCGCGCCCCCGCTTGATAGCCGTGGCGCGGGCAGCGGCGGGCGTCCGGGCTCAGAGCACCGAAGAGCGCGCCGCACAGGTCGCTGCCGCGCCGGCCGCGCCTGACCCGCCCGCGCGCCCCGCGCAGCGTGGCTGGGCGTCCAGCCCGCGCCGATGGCCGCCGCGCGCGCGCGCCTGCTGCCCGCGGCCGCCGCCGCCGTGGCCGCGACCGCCGCCGCGGCCGGCGGCCTGGCGCTCGCGCAGCCGGAGCTGCCCGCGCTGGGCTTGCCCTCCCTAGGGCTTGCGGCGCTCGACCCGCCCGCGTCGCCGGCGGCGGCCGGGGGCGCGCCGGCGCACGGCGGGGCCGCGCGCCGGGGGGTCTTGCCGCCGATGGCGCAGGTCGGTTGGGTGCGCGACCTAGCGGCGGGCGAGGGCGTGCGGCTGGTGTTCGACGCGGACAGCATGTGCCGCACGCCCGCGCTCAGGGACCACATGGTGCCGCCCTCCGCCGCGCCCGACGGCAGTGTGCTCTGGCCTCGCCCTACACCTGCTGCGCTCTCGGGGCCATGCGTGCCCCGCCCTTTGGCAGCGCCTGGCCTTGGTCGTGCCGCAACTGCTTTGCTAGTGCCTGTCGCTTCACCTGCGACGGCTGTCCTGGACGCGTGCATCCTGCTCGGCCTGTCATTGCAGAATAAGGCCTCCCAGTCTGTATTGACCACGCATGACGCAGCCGCTCCGGCCTGCCGGGCAGGCATGCGCCGGAGCGCCAGGCGCTCACTGTGCTGCCCGCGCGCGCGCAGTTCACGTCGCTCCTACAGCGCGGCATGCTCGCCGACGCGGTCTGCTACTACAGCGCGCCCGACCGGCGCCTGACCTTCGTCGTCCAGCTGGGCAGGCGCGGCCGCCTCAGCCCCGCGCTCGTGCGCCGCGCACCGCCGGGCGCGCCCCGGCCTGCCGAGCCAGCAGCAGCGTGAGCTTGCGGACAGAGCCTGCGCCAGCAGGGGCGGGGCTGGGCTGGTCCGCTGCACTACTCGCCGGCCGCTCCTGGCCGCGTGCCGTGATCGCACCGGCCTGCGGGCGTGCCTGGCGGCGCGCTGCCTGATCGCTCGTGAAGTCACCTGGGCGCCATGCTGAGCGACGCGCTGCGCGGCGCAGCGGCACCTGCGGCTGGCCGCGCATCCTGCACGGCGGCGTGACGGCCGCGGCGGCCGACGAGGCGTTCGGCTTCCTGCTGCTGTCGCTGCGGCGCGCCGGCGAGCTGCCCTTCCTCGCGCCCGCGTTCACCGCGCGCCTGGAGGTCAGCTACCACAAGGCGCGGCCCAGGCGGGTCCGCTTGCCAGCGCTGGGAAGATTCGTGTTGCGCCCAGATGCCAGCGGCCACAAGGTGCGGCGCCGCGCGAGGCCGCGTGCCAGCGCTGGCGGCGCGCTTGATGTGCCTGGATGTCAGCGGCCACAAGGGACGGCTCCAGCGGTACCGCTCTCACTGCTGGAACCGTGCGATGCGTGGAGGGCGGGAGGTCTGCTATGCAGGGTCCTGTGGACCCTGTGGCACCGCAGGGTGGTGATGCCACCAAAATTGGCCGTAGACAGATGCATCAGAGTCGGTTGCGTGAGTCTGGCGGAGTCTAGAGGAAAGTAGGCGGGAAAGTGCAGACGTGGAACAGGGGACGCTGACACGTGTGGGCGGTGCGCGGGAGCGCAGAAGGTGCATGTAACGCCCGGGCGCCTGCTGCTGTTCACGGCCGAGCTGGACCGGATCGAGGGCCGCAAGGTGTTCATGACGTGCCGCGTCACCGACGCGCCCGGCGGCACGCTCTACGCGACGTCGCAGGCCGTGTTTGTCGCGCCCAAGCTGCGCCGGCTGGTGGTCGACGGCGCGCGCTACCTCGCCGGCGCGCTGACCGGCGGCCGGGTGGCCTCCTGAGGGGCGCGGGCTCCGCCCGCCAGGGGCCTGAGGCTCCGCACGCAATAGTGGACGTGCACTGTCAGGCACATTAAGTGATCACAGCCCCATCAGCAGCTTGCCTCGCAGCTTGGCGTTCGCCACATGCGAGGACCGGGGGGCATAGGCCGGTCATGCTGCTTGCCGGTGTCTGCTTGTTGTCACGAGGGGCAAGCGCCTTGTCTGCGCCCAAGGACTTGAGGGGTGTGGCTCCGTAAATGCTGCGCGGCCCCTCGTGATGCGTTTTAGGGCGGCTTCTGCTGCTGCATTCTACATCTTGTATTCCACAGGCAGTTTCAGAAATGGTCTCTTTGAGGGCACAATCCAGCCATGTAGTGGTGGGCGGACAGGGCTGTAGTCGGCAAAAGCATCAGGCAGGTGCCGTTGGTGTGCCACCCGATGTTGGTGACTTGCTTGTGCGCTCTACGAGCTGCGGCAAGGCGTGGGCCGGCCAACGCGGTGCGCTATCTGCCGGTATTGCAGCTGGCTGCCTGGGGTAGCGGCACATGTGTCCCCCCGTAAACTTGGTTAAAAGGCCTACATGCGCTAGAGCGCAAGCCAGGTCTACTTGCGGCCTCGCCTGCATGCCCAACAGCTAACACATGCCCAGCTTGCAGCGTGCGCTGCATCTCCCGCATGGCCAGTGCAGAGGTTACAGCTTGTCTTGCACTTGTCCTCGTTTGGCTCAAAAGGAGGTCGCATGTCTCTGGTTGCCACATTGTCCATACATGCTGGTTCCCTACTCACCTGTATGCAAATTGTATTGCAGTGTTATAACCATAGGGCTTAGATAGCGTGCTGCATGGCGGGGGGCAGCACCCGGGGGGCGCGCGCCCACAAGAACTTACCAATTGTAGCGGTCGGGGAGGGCGCTCCTGCTCCGGCAAAGTCACCGAACCATTTGGCGATAGGCCCTAGGACGGTAAACAGCAGGCTAGGTTATTTATGACTCTTCTTGCTGTCTCAGTAGGTGTGCTTGTGTGAACGGTGTATGCACAGATGTGCCTGCACATGTAATGCATGCATGAGATGCCCTGGATGCAGGTGTACAGTGATTATGAAGTTTTATGCAATCAAGCACAAACGAGTGGGCACTGCTCTACAGAGACTTTACTGTTCTGTAGATGTTTATGTGACGAAATTGTAAGCTGCACACGGACCGTTGCGTTTGAGTGGTCACCCCTGTCTTTTTATATTGTCAGGCCCATGAACTCTGGTACCTGCGCCAATGCCTGCCTTTCCGATGGAAAAAGTAGACATAGAGGCACTGCCTATCATTGAAGCCACAGAGTAACGCTGGACAACACAGACGAGGCAGCAGTTTACACACCCCCGGCTCGTCACACACACGCGCTCATCCACTCACTACTTCGGCTCTGCACCAGCCTCCTGGCTCCACCACGTCGAGACAGCACTCGAGAGGCATGGTTATACATGCCCAGTACAACCCAATGCGCCATGTAAGAGCAGCATGCACACCATGGCTGCTGCGCAGCGCGTCGCAGCTCTGCCAGTAGCTACCGTCACACAGGCCAACCAGCACGGCTGGCTGTGCCTCTAAGCAACCTCGCTGTTAGCAGCCTACACCTGGCAGCCGCACGTGACATAACAGCGTCAGCTGCTGCTGCCGCATGGGTGCAACTCCGCGCGCACCCCAGACCTGCACGTTACTAGGTCTGGACCCACATTCCCCGCCCACCCCCAGTGGGCGGCACGGAGCAGGCCAAAGAATGGGTGGGGTGGCGTGCTATAGTCCCAGGCCCTAGGCCTTGGTCATGGCCATGGTGCGGCGACGACAGCCACGCACAGACTGCGGGAGGACAAGAGGCACACGTTGACAGGCAACCTGCACTGACACACACGGCAGTCTGACCAACACGCGCAGAGAGCCTGACCACAACCCTACCCAATGGACAACAACCAGCAGCGCCAGCAGGGCCGGTAGCTGCCAGCATGTCACGCATGCACGAAGGACCCCGGAGCGCCCACAGCAGCCATTGTCCACGTCTGCCCGAGGCGCAGGATGGCCAGCTGTGGGGACAGCTCACTCACGCCCGCCCAAGCCCCCGTGCCGCACTCAGCTCCTGTCCCTGCACGCGCCGGGTCGCGCGCCCGGCGAGGCCGCGCGCGCCGCGCGCGCTGGCTCACGCCGCCACCTCACATCGTGCTGGGCAGCACGCGGCGCTGGAACGCCCAGAACGGCTGCTCCTTCTTGAAGTCAAAGGGCACGTAGTTCTTGTCCTCGTCGTACAGGTGCAGCTCTGTGAAGATGCTCTTCATCATGCGCGGGTTCCACGTGGCCTCGGTCATGTAGCGGCCCCAATTGGCGCGCAGCGAGTCGGTCGCCGCGCGCAGGTTGTACCACGGGACCTTGCTGCTGACATGGTGCGGCACGTGCACATTGATGTCGTGGCACAGGAACTCGACCCAGCGCGGGTAGTCGCAGTGCACCGTGCCCGACAGCTGCGCCTTGGCCGCGTTCCACTCGCCCGCCGGCTTGAACGGGATGTGCGCCGCGGTGTGGTGCACCACGGTGAACGTGCTCATCCAGAAGTGGTAGCCCAGCCAGGGCGCCAGCCAGAACTTGGCCAGGCCCGCCCAGCCGGACAGCGCCACGATCGCGGGGAAGCCCAGCCCGATGAACGCCGCGACGGCCCCCAGCGACACCAGCACCTGCGCCGGCGCGCCAGGGTCAGGGTGCCGCGCACGCGTGCGGCCCCCTCTCGCCGCAGCTGCGGCGCACGCACTGGCGTGAGCTGCGCGACGCATCCTCCCGCGCAGGGCCAGGCGAGGTGGTGCTGCCACGCACTGGCGGCAAGCTAAACCCTGAAATTACCCTAACCTGGGTGCGGGCGCGCACCCGCGGCCGCTGCTTCTCAGTGTACAGGTCCAGGTTGAAGTGCCAGATGAGCCAGTGGCCGACGCTGGCCCACAGCTTGAGCGGCGAGCCCAGAAAGGTCTTGTACAGGAAGGCCTGCGTGGGGCCCCACTTCTCCACCTCCGCCTTGGGGATGGGGTGCCACGCGGTGTCCTCGACCAGCCTGCGCCCCCGCACGCGCGCATCAGCTCCCCGTGCCGCGTCTCCCACGCTGCCTGTTTGATCTGAGCGGGCGCGCGCGACGACCGCGCGAGCAGCAGCCGCGCAAAACGCGACGCTTGGAAAGGCGTCTGTGGCCCCAGCACTGTTTCCCTGCGCCGCACTCCACCGCAGGCTGTCACGTAAGGCGCCAACATGTTCCGCACAGAGTCCAACGTGACCACCACACCCAGCCAAAGCACAGTGTCTGCCACAGCAGAGCTGACTGCAAACCAAGCTGGACTCACACTCACGACCTGCCACCGCTGAAGCCGCCGTTGACCGTTGAGCAAGAGGAGGGCCGCTGACACGCCAATAGCGCACTTGTTCGTGTGCGCGTGGTGGTGGTTGTGCTTGATGCGCCACGGCTCGAAGGGGTAGATGAGCGGCATGAACATGAGCGTGCCCACGATGTCCTCCACCAGCTTGTTCTTGCTGAAGCTGCGGTGCCCGGCGTCGTGCCCGACCACGAACAGCTGCGCAGCCCCCACGCACAGTTTGCGCCTTTTACTCTGCTACACCACACGCACGCTCACACAAGCGCTGTGCATAGTGACAGGCGCAGCTATCCTGTGTGCGGCCACTCCTGGCCCCTGCCGCGCTGCAGAATGCACTCGCAACAGCGCTTTGCGCGCCGGCGGCGCACCCCAGTCCACGCCGTGCCCGCGAACGCCCACGCCAGCGGCAGCAGGTACCACGGCGAAATGGAAATCAAATATACGCTAAGCGAAACAGACGCCACAGTCGTCGCCACCGCGCCCCACGCCCGCCACATGTTCAGCTCGAACACCTGTGGACGGCCCCAGGTCGAGGCTTGGCTTGGAGCTCAACGCCTGTTCTAGATAACAACGTGCCCAGCTCCCTGTGTCCCTGGCCAGCCCGCCAAGCAGCAACAGGACCGCACCCTGCCTGCCCCCAAGCTTCGACTTTCCTCTTGCGCGTGCTCACGTCTCTTGACTTGCAGCAAGTGTAAGCGCTGGTGAGGTCCAGTCAGTCAACAACACTTCCCGGCAAGCTACAGACGACGCCACAGCTTGCAGCTTGTCTCTGATGAAAGTAAAATATCAGGTACAGGCTGGGAATGGATTCCAGGCTGCTCACGCTCTTGGGCATCGACTGGATGACGTCTCCCAAGGACACGTCCTCGGGCAGCTCGGCGCCGATGGTGCGGTAGCCCAGCTGCTCCGCGAGCTCGGCGCGTTGCCGGTCGTCCAGCGCTGCCACGCTCTCAGTGCGGTCCTCCGCTGGGGGGGCTACAGCGTCGAACGCCAGAGCCCGCAGCTCGGCACCACCCAAGCGGGCACTCCGAGGCTGTCGTCCAGGCAGGCGCACTGTCAGCACCGGGCGGCAGGCCGTAGCATGGAAGGCCGTAGCATAAAAAGCAAATGCAGGCAGCCTGCTGCAGCCACGAAGCAGCCAAGCCTCCCAGCACTGAGCAGCCTTGGGCAGCCAAAAGCCACAGAGCAATCACCGCAGGCTGAAGGCAGCAGGGGGGGGCTGCAGGCCGGCCGCACCTGCGCAGCGCGGCCTCCACGCGCGGGCAGGCGGCAGCCCGAGACGGGCGCTGCGCCAGCCACATACGCACACTCAGTGCTGCATGGACACTGTGGCTGGTGCTTGGGCGGGCCTGGTCACAATCACTTGGCAGGCGCGTGCCGGGCAGCTCACCTCTGCCTGCGGCCGGCGTGCGCTGCACGGCGCGGACCTGCAGTGCGCCAGAACGCCCAATTAGCACGCTGGTGTCACGCAGGCAGAACGCCTGCACTTGCAGGGCCTCCGAGCCTCGCGCACATACCTGCATTCTGCAGCTCCCCCGCAGCATTCCAGCCGACATCGCAGCCCGGCACACACAGTGAGCCTCGAGCCTTGCTTGAGCGTTGTGATAATCGCTAGGTGGGAAAGTGAGGCCGATTCTGGATCAAAGGTGGAGCTTGAGAGAGCTCTGTCCCCTAACCCTGGACAGGCATGAAATCTAATTCGGCGGTTATCACATAGACAGCTCTGTCTCAGCTCTGACATCTGTGCTGACGACAGCGACTCTGTGACATGGTGCGGTCCCAGACAGACACTCGTGAAGCCGTGCGTACAAGGACCTTAAATACAGGTGCTAAACTGACAGGCGGTCAGTGAGTGAAGTCCATCAAGCACCTGTGTTGCAACAGAACAGGGCTGTCAGTGCAGGCAGACACACACCAAAAATGCTAGTAAAGGGCATGCAAATGTGCCGTCACCCACAGGAAAACATACACACAGTCTCACGCTGCAGACTCGTCAGTGCTGTCACATGCCGCGCCCACATCGCGTGGCGGCGGCCCGCACATCATGCACCTGCGGAGGACTGCAGAGCAGGCACGCCCTCAGCAGTGCCAGCATGCTCTCTCGCACCAGCAGGGATGTTGACGGCTGCCGGCGTCTGGCCGCCACAGCGGCACACGCATTCGACGTGGGTGGGCACACCAGCGGCGCGCCGTCCGCACCGCTGCTGGACTCGCACATCTGCCGCCGCCAGCGCAGGCTGCAGGGGCGCCGTCGGGCGCCAGTGCGCGCTCATGGCGCCGCGGGGAACGGCGCGGGCTGCCCGCGCTTGGCCGCCGCCGCGGACAGCGCGTCAAGGTTGGGCAGCCAGAGCAGCAGCGCGCCGTCTGCGCCGCCGCTGGCCGCGCACATGCGCCGCGGCGCCCAGCGCAGCGCGCGTGTCGGCGCCACAGGGCCCGCCCACGCGGCCACCTCGGCGGCGGGCGCGCCGTCGCTGACACGCCACACGCGGATGCTGCGGTCCTCGCAGCCTGCGCACGCCGCACGACCTGTTGCGTACGCGTGCTCGGCCTCGGGCGCAGAGACGCGGTGCACTGCATGACAGCACCCAGGCGTCGGTCACCAGACAGAGCGCCTAGTTACCAGCTGTGCATGTTGTCGCCCGCGCCGCCGCCTCTGCCCGCCATGGACTGCCCGGCGCGGCCTGCCCCCGGCCCCGCCGAGCTCCTGAGGAGGGCGGGCGGGCGCCTCGGCGGGCCCCGATGGTGCAGCTGTGACAAGCTCTCAGTCAAGGCAGCCTGCGCGGCTGCAGGCAGGGCCGTTCCACGGCTGTGCAGCAGGATACCGCGCGCGCGCCAGCGCGGCAGGTCTCTGCCCTAACCCTGGACTTAACCTAGCAACCAAGTGCCAAGTGCCGCAGCGGGGCCGCGCGCCCGACAGCAGGTAGCGCGAGTCGGGCGTGAACGCGAACTCTGGCGCGGAGCCGCCGGGCGGCACGCCGGTGGGCAGCGAGAAGCGGGGTTCGCCGGAGAAGGCGTCCACGACGTGCACGCGCCCCTCCACGCCCGCCGCCAGCAGCTTCTGGTCCGGGCTGAAGCGCACCAGGCCGAACGGCGCCGGGTTGTTCACCTCGGCCGGCACCTGCGCGCGGGGCAGGGCAGGGTCATCAATCGAGTGAAATAAAAAAAGAAAAAGAAAGGTGTCAGGATGAAGGGATGCCGCTCCCCTCCTGCAACTCGAGAGACGACGCCTCCGACTCGCTGGGCGTTGTCCCTGAGTTGTCTAACAGCACGGCGCCGCGGCCCGTCGCCGCGCCGCCCCTCCGCCCCCGGCCCTGCTTGCGCGTAGCCAGGGCTGGCTGCGTGCCACCGCGCCCGGCCCGTGACAAGGCCTGACAGCGGCCAGCGCCACGCGAGCGGTGGCAGCAGAGAGCGCCTGTCTGTGAGCGCCTGCCACGCATCGATGCCTCACGGGACAGGGTGGGCGAGCGCGCCGCGAGGCCCTCGCTGTGAGGGGCTCGGGCAGCGCACGCGCACCGTGAACGTGGCAAACGGCCCGCTCGTGTAGTTCCTGGGGTCGAACAGTTTGATGACGCCGCTGTGCACGCCGACTGCAAACACCTGGCCCTGCGCGCGCGCGACACACGCCTCGTCGTCCAGGGGCTTATGCGCACGCACGTCCCCTCACGCCCATGCAGCACATGTCATCCACTGCACTGGAAGCGGAGCTTGCAGTCAACTCCCCTCCGCTCGCACCGGGCATGCCCAGCTGACAGGCTCTACAGGCTCCACCTGAAGCGCTGGTGCACGCAGCCTGACAGCCATGCTTGCACCACGCTCGCAGACGGGCCGCGCCCGGTGCGGGGGGGCCGCGGGCGCGCCTGGCAGTCGATGGTGACGCAGGGCGTGGAGCCCAGCGCGAAGCGCGGCGCGCCGGGCGCGCCCGCGCCGTTCAGCAGGCCCTGGCACACGGTCGTGTTCAGGTTCCAGATCCGCACCGTGTTGTCCTGCGCGCCGCCCGCCCACAACAAACACTGTCACCGCGGTGAGCTTGTGCGTGCGCATGCGCAGCGGGCCACGCCGCGGCAGCCTCCTCCGTGCCCCGGGCTGGGGCGCGAGGCTTTGCCGGCCAGGCGTGCCACGCCTCCTGCTGCTGAGGAACGCGTACTGCATGGTGGCGACATGCCGGCGGGCGTGCGCAGAAACGCACGGCACGCGCCGCGCCGCGGGGCGCGCCTGCGCCGCGGAGATGAACGTGTCGTCGCGCGGCGACATGCAGAGCGACGTGACGCGCGCCGTGTGGCCCTGGAAGTAGCGCAGGAAGCGGTTGTCGTGCAGGCTGAGGTAGCGCAGCGAGTGGTCGGCGCCCTGCGCGCGCGCGGCCGGGGTCGGGCGCGCTGCGGGCGCGGTGCGGGCGCCGGTGCGGCGCACGGCCGCACACACAGTGCAGCGCTCTGGCGTGCGGCGCGCTTCAGGCGGACAGCGGCGGCGGCGGCCAGGCTCCCCGGAGCCCACGGCCGCGCTCGGGCAGACTCTGGCTGCAGCGGGTGGCGCCTCACAGTGCGCGCGGCGAGGCCGCTCAGCGCACAGCGCATGGGCCCGAGAGCCGCTGTTCCCCGCTGCTGAGCGCGAGTCTGGGCACCACAAGCGCCGCGCCGCGCCTTGTTCGACGCGTAGATGACCGCCCGCTCGTGGTGGGTGAAGCAGACGTGCGCGGCGCCATACTTGCGGCTGTAGTTGGTCTGCTTGTGCTCGCCGGTGCTGACGCTGTACAGCTTGATGGCGTCGTCGTCCCCGGCGGTCACCAGCAGGTCCTCGCGCAGGTGGAAGTCCAAGCTGTTTATCGGCGAGTAGCTGTCCTGCGCGCACACGCCGCGCTGCTTGCGGCCTGCGGCAGCGCTTGCAAAGGCGCACACAGGCTCCTGCAGCAAGGCTCCCGTGGCGGGGCGGAGCGTGCACCAGCGCACTTTGAAGACTTTCCCAATGCCGAACGCCTTTATCACTTCGTCAGAGGTCTGCATGGCATCAGGTGCCTGTGCGCCGCTTGGCTACGCGCCGCACGACCCTGGGGCGCCGCTTTGCCAACGTTGCAGATGCGTCACAGGTTTGCGCAGCCAGCGGCTTGCAGGCTTGCCGTCTGGCTGTCTGTGTGTGGTCCTGTACAGTCTGCCGATGTGCCTGGGATGAGCTAGCAGGACAGATGGCAAGAGCTATATAGCATACATGGCTTGGTTGGCTGCAGCGGCGGACTGGACTGGATCTGAAGGGTGGGAATGGGCTTAGTTTGCGGCTGGGTCTCACTCGGATGCACTGTTGTAGCCAGACTCTTAACATGAACAGACGTTGCAGCCAGCAACACTCTCAAAATGCTCACAAGGGGTCATCAGCAGCCCGACGGGCTCAGCATGCGGGGCAGGGGACGCGCCCCCGCCTGCGCCCTCCATAAAGCGTGGAAGGCTAGCGAAACACAGCATGGGGCGCCACCCCTGTACTGGAGCAGCAAAGACTGCGCTCTCGACACACACGTGTCTCGACAGACTCGGCACACGCCGGCAGCACGCACACGTCAGGACAGCGCGCCGACCCTGTCGGTCGCCCCGCGCGGCGTGCCGGGGCCCGCGTGCGCCGCCCCCAGCCCCGGCCGCCACCCAGCCCAGACCAGGACCGTCTTGGCGATGGGCGCACGGCAGACAGGGCAGCCACCGCCGCCGTGGCGCGTCGCCAGAGCTGCGCACCGCCCGCACAGTGCCACATGCCCGCACGGCAGGCAGCACGTGTCCTTGGGCGCCGCCCAGCAGGCCAGGCAGGCGGCCGCCGCCTTGCCGCCGGCGCCCAGGTCGCCGGCGCGGAACCCCGCGAGCGGCCCCGCGCCTGCCGCGCCGCCCGCCGCGCTGCCCAGCGGCGCCAGCAGCCCGTGCCTGCTTAACCCTAACCCTATGCTGGGCGCAAAGCGCGCGCCCGCCGGCGCGAACACGCCGCCGAGGCCGCCCAGCGGCTGCGCGAAGGCCGCAAAGCCCGCCGCGGCCGCGCTGCCGCCCGCGTAGCCGCCGCCCGGCGCCCCCAGCGAGCCGGGGCCCGGCCCGGCGGCCTGCGCGCCCGGCATGCGGCCGCCCAGCAGGCTGCCCGCCCCCGGCAGCGCCGCCCCGGCCGGCGGCAGCTCCTCCGACACGCCCGTGAAGCCCGCGGCGGCGGCCGCGCTGGGGCCGCTGCGCCGCGGCGGCGCGCCCGGCGCGGGCCCGCCCGGCATCGCGCTGCCCCAGCTGGCCGGCGGCGCGCCCGCGCCCGCCACCGCCTCCCACGCGATGCCCAGGCTGTGCGCGCCGCCCGGCCAGAGGTGCCCGCCGCCGTTGGCGCGCGCGCCCGGGGCGCCTGCGCCCCCGGCCGCGCCCGCAGCGCCGGCGCCGTTGGCCGCGCCGGCGCCCGCGCCCGCGCTGGCGCCCCACAGCGCCTCGCCGTGCATCTCGGCGGGCCAGCGCGGGGCCTCCCCGGCCGGCGCGCTCGCCTGCCGCCCGCTGGTGCCCAGCTCGCCGCTGCCGCCGCTGCGCGCCGAGGGCGGCCAGTGGTCGTCGGCGGCCACGGCGCCGCCGCAGCCGGGCGCCGGCGCCGCGCCCCACAGCCCGCCGCCGAACGCGGCCGCCGGCGATGGCGCCGACACGGGCGGCGGCGCGCGCCAGGCAGGCGCGCCGCCGCCGCCGCTGCCGAGCCCGTTCGCATGGCCGGCGCCGGGCGGCCAGCGCGGTGGCGCGGGCGCCTGCGCGTCGCCCGCTGGCGCTGCGGCCGACGCGGCCACCGCCGGCGCGGGCGGCGCGGCGGGCGGCGCGCGCACCCAGAGGGCGGGCGCCGCCGCGTCCTCGCGCGGCAGCACCGGGTCGCCCCGCTGCGGCCCCAGCGCGCCAGGCCGCGCGGGCATGGCGACCGGCGCGGCCTCCGGCGCGGCGGCCGTCGCGGCCGCGGCGGGCCCCGCCGGCGGCGCGGCGCCCAGCCGGCGCAGGCCCTCCAGCTGCTGCTGCTGCCGCAGGTGCGCGGAGTGCGTGTGCGCGGCCGCGGCCTCCTGGCCGGCGAGCGCGAGCGCGAGCGCCTCCGCGTCCGCCAGCAGCGCCGCGTCCAGCAGCCTGCCGGCGGGGGATTCACAGGGTTAGTCTACCCTGAACCACACCCTATCCGTCAGAGCCAGCGCACCGACAGGACGGGCACCAGGGCGGCCGTGCCATGGCGAGGCCACCACTGCGCACGGCGCGCGGACAGCGAGCAGGGGGCTTGGGGTCGGGCCCAGAAGCCGCGGCGGGGCGCGCGCGCCCGCGCACGCTGCGCGCGGCCTCCAGCGCGTCCTCCAGCGCGGCGCGCCCGCCGCGCGCGCGGCCGGCCAGCGCGGCCTGCAGCGCGCGCCGCGCCGCGGCCGCGCGCTCCAGCTTCCCGAGCACCTTCTTGCCGTACTTCACGCTCACGCCGGCCGCGGCGCAGCGGCCGGCCATCGCGCGCACCGCGGCCGCCAGCGCCGCCTGCCGCGCGCCGTCGCGGCAGCCGGCCGCCTCCGCCAGCAGCGCGTCCCAGGCGCGCCGCAGCTCGGCCTGGTCGGGGCCGGCGCCGGGCGGCGGCTCGGGCGCGCCGGCCGGCCCCGCGCCGCCGCCAGGCGGCTCGTCGTCGCCCGCGGCGCTGCCGCCCGCGGTCGGCGTGCCGGACGCGGAGGAGGCCGCGCGCGCGAGCGCCGCGCAGGGCTCCAGCGCGCCGCCGACGTGGTCGGACGCCAAGCCCGCCGCGCCCGCCGGCCGCTCGCCGGCGTCGCCCTCTGCCGGCCGCGGCGGCGGGCTGTCCGCGCTGCGGCCGCGCCGGGCGCCCGGGTCCGAGCCGGGGTCGATCGCGGCGGGCGCCGCGGCCGCTCCGGCGGAGGCGTGCGCGCCCCTGTCAGGCCGCTCCGCTTGCGGGCTTTGCGGCGCGTCAGCGGACGCCTGGCCCGCCTCGGCGCCGGCCTGGCGGGCGCCGTCCCGGGAGGCCGCGCGCTCGGCGCCGGCACCAGTGCCGGGCGGAGCGTCCGCAGTCGCTGGCGCCGCGGCCGGCGCCGTGGCAGGGCCGCCGGCATCCGCGCGCGCCACCGGGCGCCCGGCGTCGCCGCCGACGGCTGCTGCGCTGGCCGGCAGCGCGCGCGCGTGGCCGCCGTTGGCCAGTGCGCCGTGCGGCGTGCCGCCATTGCGCACCTCATTGCCGCCTGCAAATGCAGAGACACACGCTATTTAACTCTCCTTGCCCCGATCCCCCCACCCCGAGCACAAGCCTCCATCAAGCAGCGGGCGGTCAAATTGCTGCAGCGCAGTCACGCGACACATATTTCTTAGTCAGACATGCGTGCTTGTGCCGCACGGCAGCAGCCGCCACCTGACCTCATGCGCCCAAACACCTCCCGCCAGTATCAGCAGTGCACACACAGACTCCCCGCCACCCAGATGCGTCGTGCATCAGAGCCCAAGCTCCAAGAGGCCCAGACAAGCTGAACGCGCATCGGCGCAGCACGCTGTGCGCAGCGCGACCCCAGCACAACCCGCCAGATGCGCACCGCGCTTCTTCTCCTGCGCGCGCGCGCGCTTGGCGGTCGCGGCGGCGCGCTTGCGCTCGCGGTCGGCCGCCGCCTTGCGTGCGCGCTCCGCCGCCGCCGCGCTCCGCCGCGCGGCCTGCGCGGCAGCGCGCGCGCGTTGCGCCGAGCGCCTCGGACACGCCAAGCGCGCCCGCCCGCCGCGCAGAGAGCACGCAAGCCGGCAGGAGAGGGCATGCACTGCCAAGCGGCTCCCGGCTGCCCCAGGCTCAGCCTCGCGAGCTGGGGTCCATCCGGCAACAGGCAGCCTCAGGAGGCTTAGTGCACATGAAGACGGCATGCACATACAATTATGGACAGGGTGAAAACCCTAGACGCAAGGCGCACCTCCTCCGCCTCCTCGCGCAGCAGCTCGGCCTCGGCGGCGCTGGCGGCGGCCTCGCGCGCGCGCAGCAGCGCCGGGTCGGGCGCTGCAGCCGCGCTGGCCTCGCGCCGCTTCTCCTCGCGCCGCTCGCGCAGCCGCTGCCGCGCCTGCAGCCTGCGCGCGCCGGGCGCCCGGTCAGTGCTCCCAGCTGAGAGCAACCGCAGCGCAGCCAGGAGTCTGCCTGCACCAGCGGCCAGCCGCACGCGCCCGCTCCTCGCGCCGCTCGCGCAGTCGCTGCTGAGCCTGCAGCCTGCTTGCGCGTGTGCGAGAGGGTCACGCGAGGAGAGTGGCCTTAGAGAGCAGCCTCCGCACGGCTGCGTATGCGACCTGCCTTTCTGACCAGCCTTAACTGTCATTGGGGCACATTCACACCAGTGCGCTTGGCAACGCAGGCACGCACGCACAGCCAGCATGCGGGCTGTGTGTGTGCACGCGCTCGCCGAGCGCCTGCACCGTCACACAATGACCATTCAGGCGCCTCGCTCGCACACGGACTTCCGGCGCACCGTCGCGCAAACGCAGGGACCCCAGACGCGCAGCAAGGCTCCCGGCATGCGCCCTAGACCTAACCCTGCGGGCGCCGCAGGCGCGCACTTGCGCAGCAGCGCGGCCGCCTCGGTGCGGGCGCAGTCCTCGGCCACGTCCAGCGGCGAGCGGCCGTCGGCGTCGGGCCGGAACGCGTCCGCGTGCTGCTGCGCAAGCACCGCCAGGCAGTCCAGGCTGCCGTAGCGCGCCGCGTGGTGCAGCGCGCCGCGGCCCTTGGCGTCTAGCGTGTCCACCGCCGCGCCGCCCTCCAGCAGCGCCTCGGCCGCGCCGGCGCGGTCTGGGCGCGCGCGCGCGCGCGGCGGGCGTTTCAGCACGCGCTGAGGCGCGAGGCGCCGCGCGCATGCTCGGGCTGCGCTAGCAGCATGCATGCAGCGCGGTGCAGCCAGGGTGAAAAACTCTCGGCGCAGGGCACAGCGTCCGTCACGCGGCCTCGCAGCCTCCGGCACCGAGCGCGCAGGCGGCGCCGCCGTTCTCGCGCCGCCCTGCAGACGCCCTGCAGCCCGCCCTGCAGTTGCAGCCCTGTAAACCTAACCCTACGCTGGCGCAGGGGCGCACCGGAGAACACGGCGACCATGAGCGCGGTCTGCCCATTGAAGTCAGTCGCCTCCGGGTCCGCGCCGCACTGCGCGCGTGCGAGCGGCGGGTCAGCACGGGCGCCGCCACACACACGCCCCGGCCCCGCCCGGCGCCGCTGCAGCTCGCGTCGAACCCTGCATCGAGCTGGTGCGGAGCGCAAGCGCAAGCGCAGCGGCGCCGCGGCCTCTGTCTGCAGCGTGCGCCCGGCGAGATCCCTGCGAGCTGAGTCCTGCTCCCAGGCACAGACCACATAGATGCGCGCACGCGCATGCATGCACCGGTGGCAGACCAGGCGCAGGAGCCCGCGCGGCCGGATCGAGCCAGGCGTGGGTGCGGGGCCGGCGCGGCCTGCGCCCGCCCGGGTGCGCGCGCGCGGCCGCACCGCGACGAGCGCATGCACGGCGGCGCTGTGCCCGTTGTTGGCGGCGTGCATCAGCGGCGGCCCGCCGCGCACGTCGTCCACCTCCTCCAGGTCCGCGCCGAACGCGTCCAGCAGGTGCACGAGCGCCGCGTGGCCGTGCTGCGCGACCGGGATCGCCAGCATCGATGCCAGGTCCGCCTGCGCGTCCTCGTCCTGCGCGGGCGCGCGCGCGGCGCTTAGCAGCCCGACTTACATGCGAGCGTTCGGGGAGCGCTGAGTGCATGCCCTGCATGGCCCCGTCTCAGCACGGCCCTCGTCTGCGAGCACGCCCCGGCCCCATCGCGGCGCAGCGACGCCGGCGCGGCCCCGGCGCGCGCGATCCCTGCCTGTGCGCTCGGCCAGCGCGCGCCGCGCATGGCCGCCGGCGCGGCGGCGGCGGCCGGCCTGCGGGCGCGGGCGGGGGCGCACCGGGATGGACTCCAGGATGCGGCGCAGCGTGGGCGCGTCGCCGCGCTCCACCGCGCGCGCGATCGCCTCGGCCAGCGCGCGCAGGTCCGCAAAGCGCCCGCCGTCGCCCGCGCCCGCATCCAGCGGCCCGCCCGGCGCGCCCAGCGCGGCCGCGCCCTCGCCCACGTCCTCGAAGAACGCCACCAGGTCCTCCACGATTGCGCTGCGCGCGCCGCGCGCGGCCCAGGCGTCAGCCGGGCGGGCGCGCGGCGGCGCGCGCGCGCGCCGGGCCTGCTTGCTCGGACGCGCAACGGAGCGCGCGCGGCCTGCTTGCTCGACCGCTCCGCAGCCCACCCCCGGCGGCCAACCTTCGGCTGCCCTGCCAAACACTTCTGAGTCTGTTGCAGGTGCACCTGCCACTGTGCGGTGCCAGAGCAGTATGGCAGGGCAGCTGACAGCCGTCTGAGTGCAAAGTGGCACCATCGCAGCCTCCTGCACTCTTCCTCGCTCCCTGCATCAGGCCCCAGCGGTGCACAACCGCATAGCCCCAGTTTTGCACGGACGCATAGAGCCTAACAGAGTTGCCCGCCCCACCTGAGCCCTGCGTGTGCTCTGCGTGCGCCGCTGCACAGGCCGCACGCACATGCCTCCGCATTTCGGAGCATGCACCGAACTCTGCCAGCGTCAACACTTGCCGCCTATCAAGCAGAGCGCGCAGCAGATGCCAGGCATCCAGCTGACGCAGCACCTCCGAAATCAAAGCGGCCGAATTCAACGCGATCCTGAGCCGCCAGCTCAAACTAGCAGGCTGCGCCGCGCCGGGCGAATGCGCCAGCGTGCAGGACAGGCGGGTCGCCAGTCGCAGGGTTTCCGCCGGGATGCGCATGCTCGGCCAGGCGCGCCCCGCGGCACCGCCAGGTGCACGGCAAGTGCTGGCCAAACAGCCGGCGCTGTCAGCGGCGCCCTGCTGTGCGGCAATGTGGCAGGGAGGCGCTGCTGCGACGCTCGGAACAGCTCTCCCCACCGGCGCATGCGCTCGAGGCAGCGCCGCCGAGCGGCGGCGACGCTGCGCAGAGCCACACGCGCCGGACCGGCGGCGGCGCCAGCCCGGCAGGTCCCCAGGCGGAGCACCGCGCTGGCCCCGGCAGCAAAGACAGCTTCGGGTCGGGCGGCGGGGGTGGCCCGGGGCAGTCACCCGTTGTCCTCCGTGAGCGGCCCAGCCTTGCGCAGGCACCGCGCGCACTGGCAGAAGCCGCCCTCCCGGGCGCCGAAGGAGGGCCCGCTGCCAGTGTCATCGTGCGCGTAGTCGTCCGAGCCGTCCGCGAACGCGGCAGCCGTGCCCAGCAGCTTGCTTATCTCCTTCAAGCTCACGCCCTTTGAGGCCTTGGACCGCGGCATGGGCCCGGCCGCGACCGCGCACGCTCAGCCGACCGGGGCTCTGCTGAGGTCTGCACGGCCTGCAGAACGCATATTTTCTCCTCGGGCAGCAGAGGACAGGCAGGGAAGGCCGCCTTGCTTTACAGCAGCACCTGGTAATTCCCTACCGCGCTGCCCAGGGTGCCCGTGCCTGGAACCAGGCTACACAGACTTTTGCCATACAGCAATGTCTATCTAAAATGATCTTGGTTTGAGATGACCTAACAGCTACCACCTTGCACTCCCCGCCGTGGTGAGCGCGCGGTCAGTTCGTCTGCTGCCCTTGTCTATTAGCAATACAGCCAAGCGCGAGCGCACACGCAGCTCGCCAAAAGTTACCGGGCGCTGCCGCAGCCATCGGGCAACCCCTGCCAGGCGCAGAGCGCGCCGCGCGAAGCATGGAGCCCACAGCGCACGCGCAGCCGCCCGAGACGGGCGCGGAGGATCATGTGCGTGCGGAGGCGTCGCCGGACGCGTATGATGAGGCGGAAGCCGCGCACGAGGAGCCCGTGCACGATGAGCCGGTGGGGCGACGGGAGCGCGAGACATTCGGTCTGGTGCGGCCCGACGCTGGGAGGCGGGGGGAGGCGGGGAGGCCTGTCAACAGGCTGTGAGGGGTGCCTCGAGGTGTCTCGAGGTGCGGTAGCGGAGTGAACTCAGGCGGGAGCCCAGGAAAGCTGGTGGGTGTGTGTGCGCGTGTCGAGGGACTCGAACGTGTCAGTGCTGGTAAAAAGTATGGGTTGCGCAGCAGCGCGTAGCCTCCAGTGGGCCACAGAGCACCACTAGTAGAGTTGTCAACAGGTCAGTCTAGTCCTAGATCCTGCTGTGGCGCTTGGAGCCGGGCAAGCTGTGGCGCGCAAGCTGCCGAGCTTGGTGACCGTGCACACCATCAGGCGGACCTGCCAGGCTGTGCCTGCACTGGGAAGGCCTCTGTCTGTGAGAGGCTCCTGTGCAGTGTCCTACCGAAGTCCCTGGTCGACGCGTAGGCACTAAATGTGCTGCGCCCGCATGTGAGCCGTCCGCACATGCCAGCCGCAGTGGGCTCACTGCAAAGCTCCCGTGACCACATGTGCCACAGACCCTGCAGCGTGTGCGGGCTGCAATGTGCACGCAGCACACGGGAGCCAAGCAGCCATGCAACAGCGCGCTCTTTGCAGCGGCTGACCAGCCGCGCGCCCCGCGGCGCAGCAAATACCGCTCGCGCGGATCAAGCGCGCCATGAAGGACGCCACCGACGTCAAGGCGGTGTCGGCCGAGGCGAGCTACCTGGTCGCGCGCGCCACGGTGCGCCGCGGCTAGGTGTTTATATATATATCATAACCCTATACCCATAACGCTACCCTGCAGCCCTGCCGTGCCAGCCACACGCTCACATGTCCGCTCCGCACAGACGGCCGTCCTTCGCACTGGAGGTGACTGTCGCTCAACAGCGAGTGTCTTCCCTTCAGGACGTGCTTCACTTGTCGTGGTGTAGAAATCATGCAACACAGTGCGCCTGCGGGTCGCGGCGCCCAAGTTGCGACGGCGCTGGTGTGTGCATGGTTGAGCGGGCGCGCCCGCGGCCCGCGCGCAGGAGCTGCTGCTGGAGCACCTGACGCTGCGCTCGAGCGAGCGCATGCACGCCGCGCAGCGCGGGGAGCTGCTGTACTGCGACGTGGGTGCGCCCAGGCTCCAGCGCCCTGTCGCGCGGGGATGCGCCGCCGCCGCCGCGGACACCCAGTGCCTGGTTCGGCACTCCAGTTGAGTGCTGTCTCTGGTGGTGACCCTGTGCAGGCATCGCTCATGCTTCCAGCCAGTCGCGCCCTCCCGCCGCGGCAAGGTCTTTCAGACTGGTTCAGGCAACGTGAACGCCTTTGCACAGAGGGGAGATCATGCCTAGTGCAACGTTGGCATCTGCGCTGCGCTGTGAAGCAGACGCCCGTTTGGAGGCGTGATGTGGCTGGGGGGCGCCGCGCGCAGCGGCGTCCGTGGCCGCCTGGCCGCCCGGCAAGTTCCTGGGCGGTGCGCCGCCCGTGCGAAAACTCTTGGGGCTCCCTTGCCCGACAGCACATGCAGCGCTGTGTTTAACCTGTTCCGCCTGCGGCGCCCACGCGCATATTATTTGGTGCAATGCCGAGGCTGATCGTGTGCCTCCTTTGCCCTTGCTGACCCACGCTCCTCCATCTTCCTTGCAGTGTATACCTGTCATCGCGCGGGTCGGTCGCGGGCCTGCGCGGGCCGCGTGCGCCCCGGCGCGCGAGCGCGGGCGGTGACAGGGCGCCGCGCGCGCGCGCAGACATCGTGCCGCAGCAGGTGACCATCGCGTCGCTGCTGCAGCAGGTGCAGCGCGAGGACGCGCTCGAGCTGGCCAATGGTGCGCCCCAGCCCCAGCGGGCCCCCAACCCCCGGCCCAATTGGCAAGCGCCGAGGCGGGGCGCAATAGAATACTATATTTTCTTTTTTACACCACCTTTTTTACTTTCACCCTAAAATTTTGCCCTTTTTTGCGCATGTATTCAATATGCACCGCTCGCGAACGTGCCGTATATGCTTCAGACCGTCACTCGCGCAGGCGCGCCGGCGCTGTCAGGCCGCCTAGCAGCGGCACTGAGGCGGGTGGGGGCTGCGTGCGCTCTGCAGGCGTCAGCCACGAGCCGCAGGACCTGGCCGCGATGCAGGAGGAGGCGCAGGCACTGGCGGCCGCTGTGCCCGAGGGCGGCCCTGCGGCCGCCGCGCCCGATGGCGGCCCTACGGCCGCCGCGCCCGAGGGCGGCCCTGCGGCCGCCGCGCCCGAGGGCGGCCCCGCGGCCACCGCGCCGGCCGCGCCGGCCGCGCCGCCGCCCGGCGGCGCGATGGCGCCCAGCGCGGGCCACGCGGCCGCGGAGCCGCCGCTGCCCGGCGCGGGCCACGCGGCCGCAGAGCCGCCGCCGCCGGCAGAGGTCGACCGCACGCGCGGTGGCCAGGCGCCGGCAGCGGCAGAACCGCCCGGTCCTGCTGGCGGTCAAGCTGCTACCGGGGCTGCCGTGGGAACAGGCACGAGCGTGGGGCCTGCTGTGGGAGCAGGCGCGGGTGTGGAGGCTGCTGTGGGAGCAGGCACGGGGGTGGGTGCGCGTACGGAGGGCGAGCCCTTGGCACAGGCCGCGCCGGTGCCGATGTACTAGACAAGCAAGTGCTTGGTGCATATGATCTCGCTTCCACTCGCTTCCACAAACATGGTGCATGCATAGTGGTTGCAGGAGTGCCATCTGATTGAAGGAGTGCCATTTGTGACCAATCCTGTTAGCACGCTGCTTTAGATACACCTCGTTATTCCCTGCCTGCAGCCGCTCTTACAGCCCATATATTGCAGGCATCAGGCAAACATGAAACCTGAAGCCCAACGACCCACGTTCATTGTACTGGTTCGGTTCGGACACACAGACAGACGATAGCTGCATCCAATGACTGCTTGAAACTGGGCGGATGCCGTGGCGGACCTATTCAGTACTAGCCAAAGGCAGCCGCTCGCACGCACGCGCCCGCCATGCACTGGGGACCCGAGTGCCTGGCAGGCGCAGCAACACCGCGCGCGCAGCACCAGCCCCTGGGAGTTTGGGTGGGCCCTCTGCACCCCTGGCTGCACTGTTCCCCAGGAGCGGCAGCTCTCCCCAGCGCTATACGCTCCGGCGCTTGGCAGCCATGGCCAGGGCCGGGCAAGAATGTCTCTGAAGCAATGGAATGAAACGAAACGCTTGACGCTCTCCTAACAGGCCCGTCACGCCCTCACTGTTGACACCGTGCAGTCCCTGCACACCGTAGGAGGGACACGCCGTCCCACTGAGCCCCGCGCATGCTGCCGTCTCCCCTCCCCAAGGCAAGCCCTGCTGCGCATGGCGGCGCAGCGCCGCACCCCCGCGCGCCCGCGGCGAGGCGCCCCCACGTTCGGCTCTGGTAGCAAGCGCAGCCGCTTAATCCACCTCTGCGCCAGCCAAGAAAACTATTAAGAGTGGCCCTTGAGCGCGCACATGGCCGGCAAAATGGCCTGCATGTCAGCAGTCGGGCTGTGCAAAAGAACAGGATGTCCAGCGACACACCGCCCAACAAGAGCACAGCAGAACAGCAGCACGACAGCACCAGGCCGGCGGATGCCAGCATACGAGACACACAAGTATCCACGTCCAGCCTGACCACCCAGACAACAATAGGTGTGCTATAGTGGCGCTGCAAAATAATGTGCGCATGCACTGGGCAACGCAGACACACTGTGTGTGCAGCTCGAGGAGGCAATCACAGATGCGGTTTGCGGGTGAAGACGCAAGTTCGCAACAAGTCCAGAGCGCCGCTGCGAGGCTGGCAACACACACGCGTGATTTAGGCAAGCAGCCGCAGGCACGCGCGCTGAGCGGACGGCGCACCCTCGATGGTGGGCCCGGCGCCGCCCGCGCCGCCGCTCGGCGACGGCGCGCCGCCGTGCGCGCCCGGCATGCCGCCCGGCATGCCACCCGGCATGCCGCCCGGCATGCCGCCCGGCATGCCGCCCTCCGGCGCGCCGCCCGCGCCTGCGCAGGCGCACAGCCGCTATGAGAACCAGCTTCGCCTGTTTCGCATGCCCACCAACAGGAACACATCAGCCACTACAGAACAGCGCTCCATACCTCCAGGTCCTCATCCCCGCAACAAGTGAACTGACTGCACTCTCCAAAAGAAGATGCCTAAAGTTAAAAAAACACCACCTGCCACCAAGGCCTGCACACGCGCCGGCGCCTTGGGTCGGCTCGGGTGCACAGGGCGGCCGGCGCGGCCGGGCGGGGCCGCGCGCGCACCGCCCTGGTACATCTTACTGATGATGGGCGAGCACGTGCTCTCCAGCGACTTGAGCTTGTCCTCCAGCTCCTCCACCTCGGCCAGCTGGTTGGCGTCCAGCCAGCTGATGCAGTCGTTGACCTCCTTCTCGATCTTGGCCACGTCGTCCTTGTCCAGCTTGCTGGCCACCTGCGGCCCCGCGGCGCGCCGCACTCGCCGCCCGTCCATCTTGCGGCCGTGCGCCCCATTCATATTGCCCTACCCTGCATATTGGAGACAGGCCTGCCCTACCCGGTCCCCTTGCGACGGTACCCCTCATCCCTGGCACAGACCTGGAGGTGTCTCAGACGCGCGTGCGCTCGGATGGACACAGGCCGAGCGCATGACCGGGAGGCGCAGCCGGGCGGCGGCCGCACCTTCTCGTCGCGGATGGTGTTGCGCATGTTGAACGCGTAGTTCTCCAGGCTGTTCTTCGCTTCCACCTGCGCCGCGTCGCAGCGGCTCAGCACCCAGCGCGCCAGCGCTCGCGTGCAAGCCGCAGCTGCCGCGAGCCAGGCCACCACAGGTCAAAATCCCCCTCCGCGCGCCCCACATGCGCAGCGCACGCGCTCACCCTTAGTCAGCCAAGTCGGCCGATGCACAGCTGTAACTGTATTCGCTCATTCATTCCCAGCGCAGGGGGGGGCGGGGCCGCGGGCGCGCCTTGCGCCGCGCCTCCTCGTCCTCGGACTTGTACTTCTCGGCCTCCTGCACCATGCGCTCGATCTCGTCCTTGCTCAGGCGGCCCTTGTCGTTGGTGATCGTGATCTTGTTCTTCTGGCCTGCCGCGCCGGAGCGTCATGCGTCACTGCCAGCCCGTGCCTGTGAGGACTTAGGGCGGCCGCAGGAGCAACCCAGGGTGCCGTGCTGGCGGGACGCTGCAGCCCTCCTCTGCAGTGCTGATAGCCATCCCCTCTGATGTGAAGGTACACCACACACACCAGACACCAAGCAACTTCCTTGCATGTGCGCCAACACTGCACTCCGTAGCGCATGCACTGCTAGGCAAGATTTTCTCGGTCTAGCGCTTTGGACCAGGAAGGACTGTGCTCATCACCAATCCCAGAGTCGCCTCGTACTTGCACAGTGCGCACAGCCATGGGGGCTGTGGTGCTACATGCTGAGGACTGGGACTCTCCCGCGAGGGACCCAGACCTCAAGAGCAAGCAGGTGCTTAAGCTTTGGCGGGGTGGTGCTAGCCGAGATAATGTACTTTCAACTCCTCCTCGAATACCTTCCAAGCCTTTGTCCCACCTGCGCAATGCAGGGCAGCAGCACGCACCAGTTGTCTTGTCCTCAGCGGACACGTTCAGGATGCCGTTGGCGTCAATGTCAAACACCACGTTGATCTGCGGCACGCCGCGCGGCGCGGGCGGGATGCCGCTCAGCTCGAACTTGCCGAGCAGGTTGTTGTCGCGCGTGCGCGACCGCTCGCCCTCGTACACCTGCCCCGCACCATGTTCTCAGAGTCTGTGCGGCTCTCGGCACCCACCCTGCCTGCTGATAGGGCACTTGCGTGCGGCGTCTGCTGCCGACCATGCAATCGGACTTCAGAGAACATGTCTTCCTAAGCTCATCTACACAGTGACAAAAGCACAAGCGCTCGCCGCGATTCAGACAGCGTCCGCGCGCTTGCACACGGGGCATGCGGGCCGCCCTGCGCTGGCGGGCTGCGCGCGCCTGGATCAGGACGCCGGGCTGGTTGTCGCTGTACGTGCTGAACACCTGCTCCTTCTTCGTCGGGATGGTGGTGTTGCGCGTGATCAGCGTCGTCTGTGCGCGCCCGCGCAGCCAGTCAGCGCCCATGCATGTGCCCCCATGCATGTACCCCTCGGCCGGGCCTCAGTGCCCTGTGCGCGCGCCAGCTAGGACACACGCAGCTCGCCATCACAGATGCAAAGTCTCTCTGCAGACCTGCTCTCCTTCGCTGTCAATTTACGTAGAGCTCAGGTCCAGTAGCTTGAAACTGTGCCTGTACGGCAGCCACACACCGAGCCAGACAGAGAGATGGCAAGAGTGCTTCCCTTAATAAAGACCGTTGCAAGGAGGTGGTGTGGAGAGCGTGAGGGACACAGAGGCGGCGGCGCTGCGCACCATGACGCCGCCGGCGGTCTCCAGGCCCAGGCTGAGCGGCGTGACGTCCAGCAGCAGCAGGTCCTGCACCTTGTCGCTGCCCTCGCCGCTCAGGATGGCCGCCTGCGCGCCACAAGCAATTGATTTTCAACTGCTCAACGATGCCACTGCTCAGGAATACAACAACAAAGTGAACTCGCGTCCAGCAGCGACCCCCATTTTTTCAAAATCAATTGCTTGTGCAAGACACGGTGCTCAGTATAGCACATGTGGATGTGCGCAGCCGCGCCCGACACTGCGCTGGTGGGACGCAAAGGCGCTGCGCGCCTGCACGGCCGCGCCGTACGCGACGGCCTCGTCGGGGTTGATGCTCTTGTTCAGCTCCTTGCCGTTGAAGAAGTCCTGCAGCATCTGCTGCACCTTCGGGATGCGCGTGCTGCCGCCCACCAGCACGATCTCGTGCACCTGCCGCGCCAGCTTTCCTTGAAAACCACACACAGTGTGCCAACAGCGTACTATCACACACAGTGTGCCAACAATGCACAAAAGAGATCTGGTAGGAGACACTGCACCTTCTCATGCCAGCATGCAAAGTATCCACAACCTTGTTCCAACTGACCTGATTTACAAGTACCCTCGTTTTGAGCAGCACATGCACTTGAGCAGCGAGCAGCACATGCACCACGATTTCTGCCAGCCTCCAAAACAGCAGGCCCCAGCAGCGTGCACACGCACACACATCCTGATCACACGCAAGCCCACGCCGAAGCCCGAGCCCAGCTCCAGCACCCCCGCTCACAGGGCGCCAGCGGCTGCTGCGAGGCTAGCTGGCGCCCGGGCGGCCAGCCGCGCGCACGCACCGTGGACTTGTCCATCTTAGCGTCACGCAGGCACTTCTCCACGGGCTCCATGCACTTGCGGAACAGGTCCATGTTGAGCTCCTCGAAGCGCGCGCGCGTGATCGAACTGTAGAAGTCGACGCCCTCGAACAGGCTGTCGATCTCGATGCTCGTCTGCGCGCTGCTGGACAGCGTGCGCTTCGCGCGCTCGCAGGCCGTGCGCAGGCGGCGCAGCGCGCGCGCGTTGCCCTGCGGCGCGGCGGCGCTCCCGTGTGAGCATGCGGTTGGGGTTGCGATTCTGACATAATCATGCACGTACGCCTATGTCCATCTCCTCACACTTAAAACTGACTCTTAGATTTGTGTAGCACACATAATTGTGCATGCAGGCACATAGCAGCAAGCTTCTTGCGCAAGAAATACTCGCACGCTTGCAGCGGACAGGACCAAGCTTCCTTGCAGAGCCTGCCCGCAGCAGTGCTCACCTCAATTGACTTCTTGTGCTTGCGCTTGAACTCCTGCGCGCCGCCAACCCCGCGTCAGCCTTGCCACAGCAGGCTCGGAGCAGCAAAGCTACCCTACTCTGTGAAGGCACCTGGAGTCCGCTTCACATGCCTCACTGCAGTGTCACTCCTGGCAAGAGCTAGTGCATATCAGGGGCACCAGCTCCGAGAGCAACAGGGGCGAACCTGCGTGAAGAAGTTCACGAGCCTGTTGTCAAAGTCCTCGCCGCCCAGGTGGGTGTCGCCCGCAGTGGCCTTGACCTGGACAGTGTGGGCAGTATGTTGGCAAGTCTGCTGCTGGAGCTGGCCTGGACAAGACAGTACAACATGCAGCAGAGCAAGCTGGCGTCAGCTGTGTACAGCGCTCACCTCGAAGATGCCCTCCTCGATGGTCAGCAGCGACACATCAAAGGTGCCGCCGCCCAGGTCGAAGATGAGCACGTTGCTCTCGCCGGACGAAGAACTCTTCTTGTCCAGGCCGTAGGCAATAGCGGCGGCCGTGGGCTCGTTGATGATCCGCATCACGTCGAGCCCGGCAATCACACCTGGGCGAAGAGACGTCTGTCAGCAGCCAAGAGAGGTCGACACAAACGTTGACGATGCTTTGCTCCCCGCTGCATGTGCGCACCGGCATCCTTGGTCGCCTGGCGCTGGCTGTCGTTGAAGTATGCCGGCACCGTGACCACTGCCCGCTTCACCTCCTTGTCCGCGCCCAGGAAGGACTGGGCAATCTCCTTCATCTTGACGAGCACCATGCTGCTGACCTCCTCCGCGGAGAACTGCTTCCTCTCGCCCTTGTAGTCCACTGCAGCACAGCGCTTGGGCTGTCAGCCATACTAACGCAAGCAGCGCAAAGGCAAGCCGAGGGACGGTGCCACGTTAAAAAAACAGGTGCAGGCCATGCTCGGGCGCGCACCCTCGATCATGGGCTTGTCGCCGGGCCCAGGCTTGACCGTGAAGGGCCTGCACGAGGCCGGACACCAGGTCTCATGCTGACAACCAAGCCCGGCTCGCCAACTGCCAGCACGCACGCAGCTTGTGCGCAAGCGTGTGCTACAGGTGACAGACAGGCCAGGGCCCCACCAGTGCTTGATGTCTGCCTGGATACTCGGGTCCTGGAACTTGCGCCCAATCAGGCGCTTTGCGTCAAAGACCGTGTTCATTGGGTTCATTGCCACCTGCGCAACCAGCCGCTCAGGCGCAACACACACGTGCACGCCGTACAAGTCACTGAACCATCTGACAGCGTCAGCATCTTACAGACGAGACAAACTTGCACCGCACCTGGTTCTTTGCGGCATCACCGATCAACCTGCGCGCAGCACGCTTGCGAGCGTGAGCCACGTTGCCGGCAGACACCTGCTGCAGGTGAGGCGAGCGCACAAAAGAAGGCAGCTGCAGCCGACGTTGACGCAGGCGGCGCAGTCCTTTGCGCACCGCTCGGTGTCCGAGAACGCCACGTACGAAGGCGTGGTGCGGTTGCCCATGTCGTTGGCAATGATCTCAACACGGTCATTGAGCCACACGCCGACACACCTGCCGCGTGCGAAGCGCAGCCGCTCGGCGGCCAGGAACACCATGGAACATTCCAGCGCTGAAAGCCTCCACGCTGCCGCTGCTGCGCGTGGAGCAGCCGCGCACAGGCCAGGCACCGTCCGAATCTTCAAGCAGGCTCCCGGCCAGAGCACGGGGCGTGGGAGGCCCGGGCGCGCACGAGTATGTGGTGCCCAAGTCGATGCCTGCAAAACATACACACGGCACCCAGGTTCAGTGGACCAGCCTTAGCAAACAGACCAAGCAGGCAGGATGCAGCCCCAGCATCATGCCGGTGCAACAAGACAAAGCAACTGGTGACGCACCGATTGCCGGCGCCTGCTTAGCCATGACTGCTGTCAGATGCGATCTCTCTCTACTCCTATGCAAGGTTTGCGCCTGAACTCAGCTCAAGTCTGTCTCTGTGTGTCTGAACCAGGGCCAAAACGCAGGTGGTGGCTGTCAGTCCCTTTACTACGGTAAGTGGTTTGCGTTTAATGGGGCTGCCCCGTAGCCGGCCGTAGACACATGCATACATGCCTACATGCACGACTTAACAGAGCTTCTACCCTCGACAGAAACTCTCACTTGCTTTCCTCAGCTCGCCAGTGTGCGGTGCTGCTTGCACAGCTGGGCGTCAGCATGGGCGAGGTCCGTGATGGGCCGGAGCGCAGACCCAATGCGCAGCTTGAGATGCACGCGGTTGCAGAGCCCGTCGATCGCGTTGTGTTTCCCAGGAAGCCCCCAGATGCTTCCCTCAAGCTTGGCGCAGATGACGCGGGCTCCAAGCAGGAGCGCCAGGAGCAGGCGAGCGCTGCAGCAGCGCTGCTTGTGCTCTCCGGGACGTGCCGTGTTCCAGTTCCTGAACTTTTACACGTGCCTCGACCGTGAGTGCATGGGATCTGTGTTTGCCCCCAGGTCGTCAAGTTCGTAATGTCCGGGTTGCTGCTGGCGGGCCTCCTTGCTCGGGTGTGGATAGGGCGCCGCGCGCGGCGCCGTGCTCGCGCAAGGAACCCCGGAGACATCCAAGCAGAGTAGTCCCGGGCAGCAGAGGAGGCCATGTGGTGCATACCTCCCTCGTGTCTGTGCAAGTGAGTGAGAGTGAGCGAGCGACCGGTGCCAGCGAGGACTGCGTGTGTAGGTATGGTGCAGTGTGCCGGGCTGCACCAATAGCCAAAGCGTGTGCTCCACATAGCTCTATGATGGCTGAGCGCAGTGGCACTTGCCCATGGAGGTAGGCGCGCTCCAGTAGGAGTGCGTCGTGTAGGGCGCACTGGGCGAGCACTTCAAGAGAAAGTTGTACACTCCTGAGGCTGGCGTGTTGCAGAAGTCACAAATTGCCTGTTGTCATATGCCAGCCTGATCTTACACACCCTCTGCAGCATGCTCTACCGTTTGAAACACGCGACATGCTGCAAAGGCTGCCCAAGCAACGTATACCGTACACGCCGTGAGTCGTTCGAACTTTGCACACCCGTTCATGCGGAGTTCCTTGCGGCAAGCTCGCTCTCGCCCTACAGCTGAGCCCAGGCCGCTCCTGATGCACGCCAGTAGCAGGCAGGTAGACAACACCGAAGGGGTGGCAAAACACGCGCTGCGCCCCAGCTGCTGACCTCCCAGCAAGGTATGGCGCTCAGGGTGAGCTGCACCCGCAAGCGCATTAGGACTCGGATTAGGACTTGGCTCCCCTCGACTATGATACAAGTGACGCCCTTCGCCTGCACGCTGCGCGGTTCGCGTGACTGCCGAACGCACGTAAAATGATTCTGCTGACACCTCCGCTGCCGAGCGGGCTTACTGAATCAGCTGGCCGCAGCGCCGAGTCAGCTTGCGACAGCGAAGCGCGCGCGACCACACAGCTCCGGGTCGCGCGCCGCACAAGCGGCCGCCGTGCGCGGGGCCGCGCGCGCGCCGCGCCTGCCGACTGCGCGTCAGGTGCCAAAGGGGAAGCGCGAGGAGGGGTCAGAATTCTCGTCGCTGGGGTCCCACTGCAGCGTCACGCCGTCGGCGTCCGGGTCCCCCAGCGGCACCATCGCGACTGGCTTGACGCGCCGCACGGGCACCGCGACGCTGTAGATCGTGCCCAGGTCAGTGTCCATCGTGATGTTGACGTCCACCAGCTCCTCCGCCTCGATGTCCACGTACTCGCTGACCACGCGCACGATGCTGTTCTTCATCTCGTACAGGCTGGCCGCGTTCATGCCGCACCTGCGCGCGGCGCGGGGCGCCTGGACGCGGGCGCACGGCGCGGGGCGCCTGGGTGCGGGCGCGCGGGGCAGGCGGCGAGGGACGCCGTACGCGCGGGCGCGGCGCGGCGGGCGCGCCTGTCTGCGACCAGGATCATCCGCAGCCGGTTCTTGCCCTCCTCGCGCGGCGTGACGACCGGCGGCGGCGGCGGGAAGAAGATCTGCCATGCGGCGCGCAGCTTGCGCGTGAAGGTGGTCAGCGGCGATGCGGGTACGCTCGGCGGCGGCGGCGCGTCGAGGTCTGGCTGCTTCAAGCGGACGACCTGCGGCGCCCGCCCTGCTCAGCCTCGCCGCTGGTGGCAAGCGACAAGGGGGGCAGTGAGCCATGCGCGGTCGCGGTATGTCCGCGCATAGGCTCTGGTGAGGCATTTACCTGCGCTCGTCCAGGTCCGAGCAGGACCCCGCCAAGGCACGCTGCTGGCAGCCTGGGCCTGCACCTTTTGCCGTGCCAATGTGACGATGTCATATGTGTCCGACTCCGTGGGAGCGGCAGCTACGCACAGGCCGCGCAGCGTCCTCCCTGGCACGCATCTCCTGGCGGGGGCTGCGGAGCACCCCTGCATGAGAATGCCAACGGTTCAAATTCGGCCCTTCGGCTGCCTGCGGCTGGCAAACGCCGCGCCAACCGCGCAGCTCACGCCCGCTGCCTATGCGGCAGTCCCGCCAGCACAGGCGCACCTTCAGGCCGGGGCTGGTGCGCCACACAGCGCCCTGCAAGCTGATGTGATGCATCTGGCGCGCCGCGTCAGCTCGCCTCAGCTGGTGCGGCCGCGCTTGCGGGCAGCGCGCGCCGCCCCGCCGCAGCAAGCAGCCGCGCTGTGCCTGTCAGATATGCAGCATAAGTACCACGGCGTGCACTGGAGCAGGACGACACAGGCGCGCTCGACCACTTAACGCGTGCACACCCCTCTGCCTGATAGCTGTTATCCACCTTTGTTTGAGCCTCCACCGGCTTTCACACTCCCTCTTGGTAGTCTGGACCTAGGCAAACCCCACATCACCTGCAACTTGCTCTGCCTGGCAGAGGCAGCTAGTGCAGGCTCGTGAACAGCCGCAACTGGCTAATACACGGACCTCTTACATTCATCCAGGCTACAGAGCTGCAGTGTACACGCATGTGCAAAAGCAGTGACAAAAACGTATATCACAGCGTGTGCTTGAGACTCAGCGGCGACACAGGCGTGTGACCTCCAGGCCGGGCTGTTAGCCCGAGGGCAAGGTCCCTGTGTGCGGCCTAAGGCAGGGCATGGTGGTGCGCATCAGTTGTACCAAATGTTTAGTGAAGCCTGCCACTGCTGGTTTTATGCCCGACACCTATACTCTCTGGATATGGAAATGAACTGCAGTTCACTGATGCCGCGCCCTGCAGCTCGTCGTCCTGTACATGAAAGCAAACTTGGAAAATGTAGCGAAGATCAGCCTGCCGGAGGGGCACACGTTCTGCATAACGGTGCGCACCTCCGCTGGCCTACCAGCCGCGCTGCAGCTGAGCGTGGCCAGCACCTTGTCAAGAGTGCGTGTCTGCAGCAAGTAGGCCGGAGCTTGAGGCCACGTCCGAGACTGGGCCGCTCCCGTCGCAGGTGAAGGACAGCACAGGCGAGGACGTGCGCGAGGGCGTGCGCGTGACCTCTGCAAACGAGGTGGACCTGCCGGGCAGCCGCGGCACGGCGCACTTTGCGCTAAAGTGGGTGCGCGATGCGAAGCACGCTGCGCACCTGACGCTCGCGCCCGTCAAGGGCGTCACGCGGCCGTACACCGCCGCCGACGACGGCGCCTGGGTCGGCGTGGTGGGCATGGAGTGCCGCGGGCTGGAACCTGTGCGGTGGCATCCTGAGGTGCGCGCCCTCGCGTCATGTGTGTAGTGTGACGAGTGTGTGCAGGCACTCCTCCACAGGAGCCTGCAGTCTTGCCTGTTTAAGACCCGAGCGGGCCGCGCAGGCGAACTTTCGCGTGGAGACGCCCAGCGGCACGGTGTTCGAGGACGTCGATCTCAGCGAGGACTGGGCGGAGTATGACGAGAAAGGCGCCGTATCGGTGGGCGTGTACGAGCTGGAGGGTAGGTTTGGTGCAGTCAAGGGCTAGCAGCGCGCCCACCGCCCGGGCGACCGCGGGGCACCACCTGCAATTCTCTAGTTCCCCTAATGCGCATCCATATGGCAGGCGCAAATTTTGCAGCAAAGCGAGGTAGGGTCCCAAGTATAGAACCAGGATGCATGCGGGCTTGCGACTTGCAGGACGCTTGCACGTCACCAGAGTGCACAGGGATGCTGGGTCCGCTGCTGCGTCTGATGCGCGGCGTTGCTCCAGGGCACTGTGCAGGCGCGCCGGCAAGAGGGTATGTGCATGCAGAGCTGCCACTCAGCCTTAACGCCATGCCCGGACCCTATGGTCGCTGGCATAGGCGCTGACATTGCGCATGCATAGAATTGCATGCAAGGGACTGATTAGTGACAAACTGCACAAAACATAACTATATGGTGCAAAATTGCGAGGACAGGCAGTCTTGGCAGGCACAGCCGAAGACAGGTGCTGCCACAGGTATTGAGGTGACCCGACCTGTCTCATCATGTGGGCTGATCTCCGCACAGGGCTCACGCAGTCAAGCGGCGGGCCTGCACTAGCCGCTGTTGCTCATAATGCGACAGCTGCTTTGTGTGGAGGCCGTGAAAAAAAAAAAAAAGACCCATCAAAGCATGCCAGCTCAAACGGGGAGACTGCCGCCAACCGCCTGCCGCTCCATGCTGGCCAGCTCGAGCGGGTCGGCTTCCACTAGCGGCGCGGCTGCCTCGGCGCGCTCCAATACCGCGGGCGCGGCGGCGCCCAGGAACGGCGTCAGCGACTGCGTCGCCAGGTCGGGCGCGGCCGCGGCGCACGGCCCGCCCTCCAGCCGGTCGCGCGGCAGCGTCCAGTACAGGTTGGTGTACACCTGCGCCGTGCTAGGGTTAGGGTTGGGCGGGCGCTGTCCTGCTCTGCCCTCGGGAGCTCGGTCACCCAGGGCACCCTTCCCGCGCTTCTCACATGCAGCTGCCCACGGCGCCCTGCCGGCGCCTCCCACATGCAGCAGTGCCGGGCTCCGGGTGTGAGCCCCAACTGCATCGGTGTCAAGGGCGCGGCTGGTGGCACGCGCACTGGGCCATGCTGACAGGCGGCAACGGCGCATGCGCCTCCTTGAGCGGCCCTGCATGCTGCCATGTGGCCGTTTTTAAGGGGGTGTCAGAGGTACGTGTTGTATGGCCTGCAGCCTCGCGCGCGGCATGGGGGCCCACGCCAGCCGCACCGCACGCCCTAGGCGTGGGAGCCCTTCCAAGGCGCAGCGGGGCCGCGCGCGCGGGGCCGCGCGCCACCAGCTTGATGCCCGTGGCCCCCAGGATGACCCGCAGCATGGCCGTCTCCAGCGCGGCCGCGTTGCGCACCGAGGCGGCCGCCGCGGCCGCCCACTGCGCGGCCGAGGTCAGGCCGTACAGGTCCAGCGCCTGGTAGCCCGCGCGCTGCGCCAGCAGGCCCACCTGGGCGCGGGGCAAGGGTATGGTTGGCTGCTCCTGCAGGCCTGAGGGCGGCCGCTTTTGTCTGGAGCGGGCTGTCCGGAGGCCTTCTGATAGGAAGCGCATGTTGTGTAAAGCAACCCGCGACATCAGTTTACCAATCGTGTTCTGCTCCGGTGCCTGGTGTTTCACAAAGGCGTGGCACATGCCCTCCTCACGCACTGCATGAGCTACACACAGTTGTGCGGTGGAGGCGAGCGCCGCCGTGCAGCCCCCCGCTGTGTGTCGCCCCAGCAGGCCCGTCCCTGGCGCAGGCAGCCTTTCAGAGCATGATATGCGCAGGGCTGTAGCATGCGCGCGTGTGCGGGTCGGCGCGCATATGACACGTCTTTTACTGGACTGTCAGAACCACGTGCACCAGGGCGCGGCACAGAGGCCCGCCTATGCAGGGGAGCCGGCTGTGCATCACCAGCGGCGTGGAGGCCACCGACAGGATGCCCGCGATGCAGGTGTCGAGCGAGTATGCCGTCGTGCGCAGCCGGGACGGCACGACCTGCGTGCCCGCACCCCGGTGCTGACGCGGGCCTTCTCGACGCTTTTGACCACCTATATCCGACTTGCTGTAGCTGTCGCTTCAATGTCTGCAGGCGTGCAGGCAGGCAGCGCAGCAGCCAGTCCAGGGTTTGGGAGCATGGCGCCCGGCATGCGGGCGCTAGCAGGCCTGCACTGCAGGCCCTGCGGTGGGCGCCGCGGTCCTGGGAGCGGGCGGCGGGGACGCCCACCTGGGCATACATCGCCATGTTGTTGGCGTAGCACCAGCTGCCGAGCACCGAGATGGTGAACAGCAGCAGGCCGTATGCCTGCGGACCCATATTCCTTAAGCACGGCACCGCTGCAGCACACTTTGCTAGCTCAGCGGCAGCTTCAGCCCTCGATACCCAAGAGCAGGCACTTCGTGACTAAGAGCCGTATGCCTGCTGAACCATGTTCTTGACACGGCAGCGCTGCAGCGCTTGCTCGGCGGCCGCTGCAGCCATCGGTGCCCCTGAGCAGGCGCCCAGGTGCAGCATGGGCGGCACCAAGACCGCCTTGCCGAGCGCCTCCACATGACTGCTGGTAATGCGCATGTGAGGCAGGCGCGGCAGCGCACGTGCGGCTGAACGCCAGCAGGAGGGGTGTGGGCGCAGAGGGCGCCTACCCAGGCCCAGTCGTCGGCCGAGCCGGGCCAGCCGGTCGCGCGCGCGGCCGATACCGGCATGCCCTTCATGACCAGCGCCATCAGCGGCATCGTGAGCGCCAGGCTGACCTGCACGGCACAGAGCTCGTGCTCGGGCGAGCTTCCCTGCGCCCGCTCACACGCGTCACGCATCTGCGTGCTGCATGCGCGAGGCGCGCCGCGCGGCGCGCGTCGCGACGGGGCCGGCGCGCCTGGTTGGCCAGCGGGCGCGCCAGGTTTGGCCAGCGGCGCGCGGTTGCGTCGCCGACCCAGCCGCCGGCGATGAAGCCCAGCGCGGAGCCCACCGTCGACGCGACGGCCACCGACGCGGTCGACGCCGGGCTGAAGCCCAGGCTGATCATGTACAGCACCTGCCGCAAGGCGCGCCGCCGCCGCACTCCGCATCGTGCTGGTGTTGGCAACACTATCCCTACCCTATGCTCCGCGTCGCGCCGGTGAGGAGCGGGGTTGCGGCCGGGCTTGCGGCCTGGCCCGGCCGCCTGCACAGGAGCCTGAGGCGCTGCGCAGGACCCCGGCAGCGCAGCCACAACAGGCGCGGCCGGACCGCGGCCGGTGCATGCAGCATGCGCGGGCGCACGCCCGGGCGCGCGCGCGCTCCTTGCTGGAGGCGGGGTCAGGACCCAGCTGCGCACCGCCCTGGCCACGGGGATGCCCGCGTGCGTGCGCACAGGGGTGGGCGCGCAGGGGCGGTCGCGCCTGGTAGCCGCCCGTGGCGCGTGTGAGGTTTGAGATGGGGTCCACCAGCATCACGACCAAGAGCCATCGGCGCACCACACGGGCCGCAAGATGCTCGGGTGCATGCACAGGGGCGGGGCGCGCCTGGTAGCCGCCCGTGGCGCGCGTGAGGTTGGAGATGTTCTCCACCAGGATGACGAGGAACGTCGGCGTGCGCAGCACCGCCAGCACCGCCCCGCCCGCCCGCGCGCCGGCCGCAGCCAGGCGCGCGCTTGAGCTCCCTCGCGCCGCGCCGGCCTCTGTAGCAGCTGCTGCGCTAGCCCTGCCGAGCACGCGCCGCGGCTCCCAGATGCCCGCCGTGGACGCCGCCGCGCTGGCCAGCCCCAGCGCGGCCGCCACAAAGTAGCACAGCCGCCATCCCTATACAATCAAGTCATGTGAGCCAAAGGTCATGAGCGCGCCGGCTGCCAAGAACGCACATGGTCGGTGCTGTGGCGACACATCGACCTGTCCCTGTGCCTGGCTGCAACATGATGCAGCAGGACGCGCTGTGAAGCCAGGCTGCGCGCGCCTCGATGGAGGCCGTGCGGACAGGCGAGAGGTTGATATCGAAGCTCAGCGCCAGCACCGTCGCTGCGGGCCAACACAGACACACTTGCTGCACGGCCTCGAAGCAGCCGCCATTCAGCAGTGCGTCTGGCTCAGCTTGGCAGTGCGTCGCTGCCCCATGCTAGTGGTAGCGCGAGTGAGCCCCATGCTAGTGTGTTCTATGCCAAATGGAGAGTGCCGCTAGTGCTGGCACCGGCACCACTTCGGCACGGGTGACCAGGACGTCGCGCCGGGCAGGGTCGGAGGGTGCGCATGTCAGTGGCGCCGGAGGCGCTGGCGCTGGCTGCAATGCTCAGGGCCGCGCGACCGCCGGCGTGCTGTGCCTGCGAGGCCCGGCGCACCTGCGGCGGCCGCGCAGAGCACCCAGCCGAACGCGACGCCGCGCCGCTTCTCCGGGTAGAGGTCAGCCACGATGGCCGTCACGCACGGCATCACGAGCGCGAGGCCCGCGCCGGACAGCGCCGCGAACGCCAGCGCCTGCCGCCTGCGGGCGGGGCTGTGAGCGCAGCCGGGCGCCGCGCAGCGGCCATGCTCGGCTGCGGCGCGCTTGCGGCCCGCGCGCCTGCGGGTAGTTGACGCACAGCCCGAAGGCGAGGCTGGCGCCCGCCCAGGCAAGCGTGCCCGCGGCGATGATGCGCCCGCGGTGCCAGGCGTCGCCCAGCAGCCCGGCCACGGGGCTCGCAAGCGCCTGCGTGAGGCCGCGCGCGGCCGACAGCGCGCCCAGCTGCGCCGGCGTGAGCGCGAGCGCGAGCGCGAGCGCGTAGTACCTGGCGCAGCACGGGCCGCGCGCTCGCGGCGGCGTGCGGTGGCGGGTGCGCGCGGGGCGGCGCTCTGCACGCCCCCGCCAGCACATGGGCCTGTGCGCGCGCCGATGTGCTACACCCTGGTGGTTGCGTGTGGCAGTGCTCGCTTGTGGCCTGCTCGGTCGCCGGCGGCGCCGCAGGCCCGCGCTTGCGTGCGGCGCAGCATCGGGAAGGCGCGTCCCGAGCGCGTGGGCACGCAGACGCAGGCACTGACACGCCTTCCCGCTGCAGTAGCACGGCATGCTCTGTGCAGAGCCGCGCGGCGTGTGCCAGGCGGGCCCCGGCGCAAGCGACAGCACCAGCACAGGGGGCCTGCTCTGTGCGTACTGCTTGTGCCGCACACCCGCGCACTGAACGGAAGCCTGCGTTACAGAGCCTGACAGCAGCAGGCCCCAGCGTTGTGTCCGGATATTTTAGCTTGAGGCGTAGCGCACATAGATTCCAGCAGGCAGGACTCCACGGCCTGCGCGGCCGCCGCCAGCGCCACCAGCCGTGCCGTGCACGTCCTCCGCCCGCCGGTGAGCATGGCACCCCGTGTCGCGCGCGTGTGCGCAAGACATAGGGACTGGCCTGCACCGCGCTGCGCGCGGGAGACGGGCAGCTGTTGGCTGTTAAATCCAATTTGTACCTTACCCTACGCCAGGACTCGATTATATAAGTTCGCTCGGTATGTCGACACGGGAGCCCACCATCACACTCGGTCGGGGGGTTGGCGAGGTGAAGTTCGCTGCCATGCTGCCTAGATTTGCACTATGGCTGCTGGCGTGGGCAGCAGCTGCACTTTGCGCCTCTGCGGCGCGCTCACCCGTGTTCATCGTGCCAGGTGACACCCGCTCCCGCCACTGTTCGGTGTGATGAGCCAGAGAGCGTGTGCTGCTGCACACCTGCCGGCATGCGTCGTGCAATAGCCGCAGCCAACATATCGCATATCACGCGGCTTCGCAGGGTTTACAAGCTCGGCGCTGGAGGCGCGCGTGGATCCTAAGCTCGCCTCACAGGCGCTGCTGGCAGCCTGCCCGCAGCTGGTCGGGGAGCGCTGGGTGCCGGTGTGGCATGGCAGCCAGACCACTCTGGAGTGCCAGGCCCGCGTGCTCAGGCTCGACGTGGACCCCGCGAGCGGCAGGTGCGCACTTGCGCTCCTACGCTGGCTCTCTTGGATGCCTGCACGCAAAACAGGGGTGTCACACAGCTTGAAGAGGAGCAGCTGAGGGGAAGGCTGCGCACTCTGCACACCAGCCTCATGTGGTAGACTTGGGACACCTGCGGCGTGCTGCTCAGCCTGGCCCGCATATGGGCAACAGGTGCTGCAACTCATATGTCAGCGTTGCGGCTTGGCGGCTCCGCGTTGCCGCCGAGGCAGTGCTAGCCTCAAGGCAAGAGCGCTGGGGCGTTCCACGCGGCGCAGGTATGTCAACACGACGGGCTCCGAGGTGCGCGTGGTCAGCGGCCTGCGCGGCGTGGACGCGAGCGCGGTCGACCCCGACAAGGGCTTCTGGGGGCCCATGATCGGCGCGCTGCGCGGCGCCGGCTACCAGCCGGACGTGGACATATATGGCGCGCCCTACGACTGGCGCCTCGCTCCGGCGGACGGCCTGACGCAGGTGCGCCGCCCCGGGCTCGCCGCGCTGGTCCTGTTGCTTGCTGTCTGTGCTTGCGGCGCCTGCCGGCGCCTTGGAAGGTTTTACGGACCAGCCCGGCCGGCGAGCGCCGTGCCCGCACCAGCGCGGCTGCGTTCCGGGGCGGCTGCCGGCCGGAGCGTCAGGCAGCGTGGCGGTGACGGGCGCCGCCAGCGGCGTTCGGCGCGCCGTTTTGCGAAGCTGCGCGCCGCGCTGGCGCGGGTGCTCTCCTGCCGTCGTGAAATGAGCGCCGGTTGCATGACAGACCCGCGCCAGCGCCTGCCGCAGCGGGCGCGACCGGGCACCGCCGCGCGCGGCAGGTGCACTACTTCGCGGGCCTGCAGTCGGCGGTGGAGGCCGCGGTGGCGCGCGCCGGCGGCGTGCCGGCCACGCTGGTGTGCCACTCGATGGGCACCGTGGTCACGCACTTCTTCCTGACCAACGCCACCACGGCCGCCTGGCGCGCCGCGCACGTCGCGGGCTTCTTCGCAATGGGCCCGGTGCTCGGCGGCGCGGAGACGGCGCTGTCGCGTGCGCGCCCGCGGCTCCCGGATGCGCGCGCGCCGAGCGCCCGCTGCTCTGCCTCCCGGTCGGTCTGCTCCGAGCGCGGTGGCGCGGGGCGGGCGCTGTCACGCAGTGCGCTTGCGCGCACCGGAGCCGGCTCCAGACGCTGTCGGCCCGTGTGCCTCCTGGCCACCCCATGGACACTTTTAGACCGCCGTTCTCACATGCCGTGATGAGTGATTTCGAGCACGCCAGTTGGTCAGGTCCCTGCCCCTCTCCTGCTGCCTGCGCTGACCGCCGCCGCGGCCGCCGCGCGCAGTGCTGCTGCCGGGCGTCAACCCGGGCCTGATGCGGCTGCCGCTGACGCCCAGCAACAACTGGAACGCGGCCCAGACGTGGCCGGCCGGGCCGTACCTGGTCCCGCGCCCGTACGCGTGGCAGTCGCGGGCGCGCCCCGACCCCAGGGCCAGTTCGAGCGTGCACACGTCGCGCTGCGGCGGAGCGCGCAGCGCGCCGCGCCCGCTGCCCTCCCCCGCGCACAATTTGCGATGAGGGGCACTGTGGTATGAAAACGCTTGACGTATCTGGGAAAATTGTGTGCCCTGTTTCGTGCCAGGAGGTTGGTTTCGCCTCATCGTCGTTTGGCGCGCTTCATAGGTCGTCGTTGAAGCGGGCAGCAACTACACCGCCGCCGACATCGAGCGCCTGCTGACGGACCTGGGGCAGACGCTGCCGGCGCGCGCCCCATGATGTCACTGCCAGGATACTGCTTGGCGGCGTCGGCTGGGTTCTGGCGAGCCCTCAGTCACGCCATCAGGCAGGCACTTTGCAGGCGCGGAGGGGATGCAAGAGAGCCCGAGCACGCGAGGTGCCTGCGCTGCCTGCGCGCCCACGGGGACGCCCGCCCTACGCCTGTCTTGAAGCCCGAGACAAAGTGACCCGAGCGTGGCTGCCTGGCGCAGGCGTCGCTGTACAGCCGCGTGGCGCGGAGCTTCCCGCCGCCGCCCGGCGTGATGGACGTGCGCGTGGCGTGCGTGTACGGCGTGGCCCTGCCCACGCCGGAGCGGGTGGCGCACCGCGCAGAGCCGGCCGGCGCGGCTGCGGATGCCGCCGCTGCGGCGCCCGCGGAGGGCGCCGCCGCGGCGCCCGCGCCTGTGCCGGCCGCCGTCGCCGGCGCGCCAGCGCCGTCAGTGGTGCGCCAACAGCCGTGCCATGCTGTGTGTGTACACACAGTTGCAGAGCTGCGGCGCCCATGTTTTCCTCCACGCTCATTCATGCCAAGCAGGGATTCAAAGATGTCATCATGTGTGCTGCGAAGATGTTGCCGCGTGGGGTCGACACTTTGGTATCTGCAAGGCGTCCACGTGACTGTGCAAGACCTTACCAGGTGCATGCAAAAGAGTGTTCAGGCTTAGCCGCAGCTTGCAGCGCCCCCTGCTCCCACGCCGGGCGGGCAGCCTGGCTCAGCCAGCGGCTCCTGGTGCCATATCCGGCCCTGACGCGCCGGCCCGCTGTCCGCTCGCAGCGCGCGAGGCTGCGCGCGGAGGCCGCGCCGGCTCCGGCGCCCGCGGCCGCCGCGGCGGCCGCCGCGGTCGTCAACGCGGACCTGCAGAGCGGCTGGTCGGCGAGCTATGGGGACGGCGATGGCGTGGTGAACCTGGTGTCGATGCAGACCTGCGACAGGCGCGGCCCTGAGCATAGGGGTAGGGTATAGGGTTGCAACAGGCCCGGCCCTCTAGCCCCTGGCTTTGCACGCCCTGCGGCCTGGCACGGCGGCGCGCGTGCGCGCGCCGCCTGGCGGGTCTGCTGCTGGGCTCCCGCGTTCCGCCGCATGATGCAACAGGGTGTATGCGGCTCAGCAAGTGCGCTCTTTGACTACAGGCACTTCTGGAGTGACCTTGGGAGCTGATGCGCGCGGCACCGCACGGCGCGCAGGATGGCGCCGGAGGCGATCCTGCGCCGGCCCCGCGTCTCCCACAACGCCATCGTCTCCGACAGCGACGCCCTCCAGCTGCTGGTGCGCTTTGCGGCGGCCGCGCGCGCGCCGCCCGCCGCGCCGGCGCCGGCGCCCGTGGCAGCGCTCAGCTCCGTGTAGGGCGCGGAACCTGGGTGGGCGGACGCCGGCGCAGGCGCGCCTGCAGCGCACGCCATGTATGGGGTCGCGCTGGCGCAGACAGATGCGTCTTAGCCAGCGGCGCGCGCCTTTGCTGGCCCGGTGGCTGGTGTATGCGGTCGAGGGTGCACCGCGTGAGGGGGCGCGGGGCTGTGGGCAGCCTGTCTCCAAGCGCCTCAGCTCCTAGCGGCGGGCTGGTGCCAGCGTGCTTTCGGCACGGGACGCGCCTGCGTGGAGGGCCGCCAGGGCTGCGCTAGATGTCTGCCGCAAGGAACAGTCCTAGCCTGAGCGGTCGCTGAGTGCTTGCCAGAAGCATTCACGTTGGCACCCTCGCAGCGCTGCAAACGATGTCAGGCAGCCCCAGGCCGGCGCAGTCAGCATGTAGACAGGTCTAGGATAGGTAGGTTCGCACGCATGCCTTGGGCCAGCCATCGCATTGCTCCGTTGTACAACGCGCCGGTGTCGACCAGCGAGCCTCGAACTATTGAAGCGGCGCGTGGCTCAGCTCGCCCATTGTGAGGGTACAAGGGGGTCCTCCCGGGTGAGGAACATGCAGGGCTTTGCGCACACTCTGGCGCCCACAGTTGTCACGCCTTGCTGTGGCTGGGAGCTGCTTGCCCATGCGGCCCTCCTGTATCGACTCAAGTTGGCACCCTGTGCGCCCTCCCATCGCCTTTGCAGAGGCTCCTGTCTTACACAGGGGCCGTCTGAAGTGTGGCGCCTTTGTCTGTTGGGGCAGCCCCTGTCTTCCACAGGGGCCCGCCTAGGTGCCCCCTGTCTCCTGCTGGTATTCTCTGGCCGGCTGTGTTCGGCCGGTCCACAGGGCAGGCCTGCCGTGCTCTGCACCCCACGCTTGGTGCGGGCCGAGCCTGGCGGCCTGCCCTGTTCCCGCTCTTTCTGTTTTGGGGGCTGGGAACGGCACTCCGGGACATGCACCACTCGGGGGACAAACGGCTGTCAGCAACCGCATGGAATACTTGCCTGTGTCTTGCACTGTGTTGCGCTTGCTGCGTAGCTGCTTTCACAGGCGCTCCGACCTCTTGCGAGCCGTGTCAGTCAGGCTGGGGCGGCTGCGTGCCACTACAGGGCACCTGGCCAATGGCGAGTGAGTCAAGTGAAACGCACACCCGCCTCGAATGCGACTCATGTTCAATCAAATCCGTGTATAAACGCTGAATCGCTGACACGCTCCTCCGCTAGCTAGACTGGCGGCTACTGCTCTATTTACATGTACACATACATGCGCCGGTGGCGGCAGCTACAAAAATAAGAATCAACAAGTCACAAGAGGGAGCAGGGGGCGGGCATGCATCAGTCCTGCGCCACAGCAGCAGGCGCTGCAGAGCTCTCCTGCTTAAACGGGCAGCCGCCTTGCGCGTCCTGCCTGGCAACCTGCGCAAGCAGCAGGCGGCACTCAGGCCCCCTTGACAAGGTTGCCATTCTCCAGGCATTTTTAGCCCAATAGCGTTCGAGCAATTATGCATGCATTTATGCGTGCAGCGCTGCATGCGGCGGCAGGCGCAGGCCGCCGTTCAGATCTAGGCCAAGCATGTATAAACACCGCGCTTCGGAAGTTCCTGGGGGAGCCTGCCTGCACCGTGTGCGTGTCGGCGCGTCCCAGGTGCGGGCTGGTGTCGCCAAAGTCGCACGCCACGTCGCTGCCGCCGCGGCGCGCCAGGCGCTCCGGCGCGCGCAGCATGCCCCAGGCCGGCGTGCCGTTCTCGAAGCAGTCGTGGGTGATGCGCTGCGCGCGCGGCCGGCGCCAGGGTCAGGATCGTCTGCCCGGGCGAGCGGGCCGCGCCGCCCTCGCGCGTTTGAGGGCATTGCGTTGAGCATGGCTGAGGTCACTGGACTGTTTGCGAGCCCGAGGGGGGTTTCAGGCACACCTTGTTTTAGACCTACAAACCTCGGCCTTGCAGTGTACAGGGGTCTGAGGATGGGGGGGTGAGGGCGGGTGCGGGGAAGGTGGCCTCTCAGGCCCACCTTGAGCCCGGAGCCGTCCAGGTTGATCATGAACAGGTCGCCGTAGCTCTGGAACTGAAAGGGCATCGCCACCTCCTCGGCCGAGAAGCCTGCGCGCGCGGCGCATGCCCGCTCACAGGCCGCCACGCAACCCCCGCGCCACCAGGTTCGCGTCACGGGGCCACCCTCCACAGCACCCCGCGCCGCAGATGCCCATGCGAGGCTGGTTGCAGGGGCGAGGCGGCAGTGCCCGGACGCCCAGCCCCCCCGTGTCGCCCAGCATGGGCTGGGGCTGGCGGGCTGACTGGGGCAGCTCAAAAGAGCAGGCCGGTATGATACGCAGATTGCTAATTTTACGTAAAAACATCAACTTTCGAGGGGCGCGCGCCGGCAACGTCGCTGGTGAATACGATGTGCTGCGAGTCGGGGCTGAAGTGCGGGTGCGCGGCCAGGCCGCCGGCCGAGTCCCACAGCTTGCGCAGGCCCTTGCCATCGGGGCGGATCAGGAAGAGGTCGAAGCCCTTGTCCATGTTAGCCGCGCCCGCGGACCCGGTTGCGTTGTCGCGGTCAGACATGAACACGATCATGCCGCCGTCCGGGGAGTACTGCGCGGCGGTCCCGGGGCAGCCGTGTCGCAGCAAAATGTACAAATACTTGCCTGATTGCCTACTAACATTTGCATCCGTTGGCAAACATAACCTTATGCTGCAATCAAGCAGCGCAGGCAAGCGCAGGCCCCGCACTCATGATCGGCGGGCACGCGCTTGACCGGGCTCGGGTGCAAGCCAGGTCGCGCAACTGACCAGCAACGGCTCCCAGCAAGCAAAGGCAGCGGATGCGAGGCGCGCGGGCGCGAGCATGCAGCAAACAGCGCGCGCGCTCTGGTCGCCCACGCTGCAGCACCAATCCAGGGCGGCACCTCGGGGCACCGTGTCCGTCCACGGGCCGTCGGTCAGGCGCATTGGAGTAGGGCGGGTAGGTTAGGATAGTGTGTCAGGTCCAGGATAAGGTAGTGTAAGGCTGCCCTGCCCCATCCCAGGGCGGCACCTCGGGCATCGTGTCGGTCCAGGCGCCATCGGTGAGGCGCGTGAGGCCGTGCTCCTCCCCGCGCGCGTCCATGAGCCACAGGTTCTTGTGGCCGGAGCGCGCCGAGCGGAACACGATCTGCCGCGGCGCCGCCCGGCGGCCTCAGGCTCTGCGCGCGTCGGCGCCCCGCGCGCGGCGCCCGCCTCCCGCGCGGCGCGGGCGCGGCAGGCGGGCGGGCTTTTGTGGGGTTGGCAGGCGAGCGGGCTCTTCAGAGAGGGCGGCGCAGTGCCAGAGGCAGGCATGCAGGCGCCGCCCGAATCCGGCCCGCGCGGCGCGGGCCTCCGGCGCAGCGGCGCGCGCCCGGGGGCGGCGCGCCTCGGAGCCGTCGGGGCCGTAGCTCGGGAAAGCGTTGTTGCCGGTGCCCGGGCGCGTCAGCGCGGCCACGTCCGCCTCGCCGCCGCCGCCGCCGCCGCTGCCGTTCAGGCGGCGCGGGTCGGTAATGCGGATGATGGAGATGTCAGCGCCCTCCGGCGAGAAGCCGGTGCCGGCCGCCGCGGCCACCTCGCGCCGCCCGGCGCGCTCTGTGCTCGATGTGCTGAACGCGCTAACCTGCGGCGCGGCGGGCGCGCGCACGCCGTCAGCCCTGCGGAGGGGCGCGGCTGGCTGCGGCGGCCGGGCGCCCGCGCTGGTCGCGCTGCGCGCGCTGGCGCGTGCGGCGCGCGCGGGCGGCCGCTCGCCGGGGCAGCGCAGGGTGCCTGCGCCCTGGACTCTTCACAGCACAGACAAGCTTGCAGCAGTGTAGGCAGCCCTGCCACCCAGCTCGTTGGGAGTTACGTTTGGCTGGATGCGGCCACTGTGCATAAGGCCTCGCGGCAGGCATGGTCGCCAGGGCATGGACTACAGGCGCGGCCGGGGGGAGCCCGGCGTGAGCGCGCCTCAGCAAGCAGACGCGGCGCGGCGCCGTCCAGGCCGACGACAGACACGCCCGACATGCCCGGGTAGGAGATGTAGGCCAGCGAGCGGCCGTCTGGCATGAAGCTCGGAAAGGAGCCGTCGAGGCGCAGCAGGTCCAGGCCTGGCGCGCGCAGGGTTAGGATAGGTTTAGGTTAGGCGGGGGTATTGAGAGAGGTACGCGCCGCACGGGCGGGGCCGCAGCAGGGGGGCGCGCGGCGACCAGCGCGTGCGCAGCGCGTGCGCGGTGCATGTGTGGCGCTATGCTCCGGCGTGAGGGGGCGGCCGCGGGCTCGGCGCCCGGCGGCGCGCGCCGCCTGCCGTGCAGGCAGGCGCGGGCCGCAAAGGGCGGGACGCGGGTGCGCGCAGGGCACATGGCAGGGCCACGGCACAATGGGAGCAGAGGCTGGACTCTGACGGCGGCGGCGCAGCGCGGCCTGCCCGCACCCGGCACGGGCGAGTCGTGGCGCGCGAGCGTGGGCACGCTGCCGTGGCTGCGGCAGCGGTGGTAGCCGACGTGGCGCCCGCCCGGCGCCAGGAATGGGTTGAAGTGGTTCGCGTCGCGCTGCGTCACCGGCGTCAGCACCCACGGCGCCTTCGCGGGCTTGGCAATGCCGGCCGCGGCGCCGCCGTGCAGGTCCGGGGGCGGCTGCAGCAGCGCGATCTGCCTGCGGCCCGCACAGGCTGGCCGGTCAGCGCAGCGGCCGCGGCCGCCGGCGCGGTCCGCCGCGTGTGGCGCGCTCAGTGCGCGCCGGGTGTGCACGCGCGCGGACATGCGCCGCAGCGGGCGGCCGCGCGCCTGAAGCCGTTGCCGGAGCGCGTGGCCACGGCCAGCCATTTTGCGCCCGGCGCGCCCGCGGGCGTCATGACATCCACACCGGCCGGCGTGATGCGTAGCTCGGCCGAGCCCTCGGCCTGCCAGTCCAGCGCATATATGCTCCACCTGGCAACGCCGCGCCGCCCGTCAGCCCGGCGGCGGGGCCCAGGCGGTGAGCCGCCACGAGCAGGCGCTGTGCCGCCCGCCTGGCGCGCTGCAGGAGGTGTGCAAGCACGCGCCCAATGGAGCTGAACCACAGTGCATCGGATACCTAGGAGCTGGATGCCTACTGGCGCAGCGGCAGGTGCCCAGACGCCGCACAGGCTCCCACGCATGCCGCGCGACGCGCCGGGCGTCACCAGCCGTCGGGCGCGCGGCGGTGGTAGTAGAGCAGGCCGCCGGGGCCGAACGCGGGCCAGCCCGCGTTGGCCGCCACCGTCCGGCGCTGCAGGCCGTCCGCCGCGCGCATGACCGCCACGTCCGAGTGCCCCGTCTGCGCGCGCCGATGCGCGCGGGTGTCCCCGACGCACTGCGGTACTTCCACCCATGCTGTGCTGCTGGCCGATCGAGTCAGTTTGGGGGGTACACGCTGGCCCCCTGATCAAGTCCAGACTCCACATGCAAAGCACGCAAGTGCTGGTGAGGCACAGAAGCAGTGCTGGCCTAGCCGCGGCGCCGTGGCAGGACGGCGAGCAGTGGGCCCCGCGCCTGGCCGCTGCCTGTGGCCACCGCGAGCCAGGACCCGTTGGGCGAGATGGCCGGGCTGAAGTCCGCAGCCTCGCGGGGCGTCAGCCGCAGCGTGCGCCCTGCGCAAGCTCCAAACCGACAGTATAAGGTTGCCTGTGGCCGCGCCCTTGATGGCCCGTCGGACGGCTTCAGGAGGGACGCCGCACAGCCCTTTCCATGGGGCATGCTGCCCATGGTGCGCTCACGAGTTCGCTACAGAACGTCTTCAGGTAGGCCTACGCTAGGTGGCTGGAAGCCAGGCCGCTGGCGCACCTGAGGTCGCATTGAGGCGGTAGACCGCCGCCCAGCTCTGGCGCTTCACCCGCGATGGCATCTGCGTGGACACGCAGAGCAGCTGCCCATCCGCCAGCGGCACCGGGCGGTCCTGGCGCGCCGGCGCCATGCAAGCGCTCAAGCGCGGCGCTCATGCGCGCCGGCCAGACTTTCGAGCAGGCAGCGGCTCTGTTGCATGCTTGGCACACCGCAGTCGTGTGCGGTAGCCACAAGGCTACCAAGCAGAAAGCCGTCGCCTGCGGTGCGTCGCAGAGCATGCACCCATGCTCATAGTTCTGGGGTGAGCGGCGGCGCGCTTGCTGAAGCCGGGTGGCAGCCGGCTGCACAGGAGCCCTGCTACAAAGGCCGAGCGTGAGACGGCGGGATGCACCTCCATGCTCACGGCGTTCGTGAGTCGCTCTGGCCCGTGCGCCGAAGACGGGGCCCCGTCGCCAGCGCCCCCGCTCGCGCGGCCAGCACCTTGCTGGTACAGCTCCAGGTTGCCGTCGCGCTCGGATACAAAGAAGAGCTGCTCGCCATCCCTGCCGATATAAACAAGACAGCTATAGCGGAGCATGCACAGGTGCGTGATTTACAGTGTGACAAGACATGCGTCGAGCTTGGCGCAGCACAGAGCTGATGCATGCCGGGCATAAGGCACAGCTTGGGCGGGGCGCGCGCGTGCTGAAGGCGCCGTTAAAGTTGATGCTCTGGCCGTCCGTCAAGCGCTCCTCCTTGGAAAGGTGCTTTTTGTCATCGACGACAGAGGTCGCGTATATGTCAAAGCCGTACTGGTTGCGCGCAAAGGTGGCATAGACCACTGTGCCCATATCTTCGACAACCTGCGTGAGCGCAGAAGCCTGCTCAGCGCTTGATGCACAGCATGAGCCGTGCTCGATACAACATACAAGACCACCTGCTGTCTGCACAGCAAGTTAGCGTCTCACGTACTCACCGGAGGTACTGTGACATCACGCAGAGTGCCAACAATACTGTCCTCTGCTGCCACCGCATGCAATGCACATGCCAAGAACAGCGCGGCAAGATGTACTGCGCCCATGATCGGCAAACACGTCTGCTCGCAGGCACGAGGCTTTTTCTGGGGTGCAAAATGAGGGATGTGCTTCATCGCAAGCATTTTACGTGTGCTTGTTCACCCTTGCCCTGCCTGTAACCCATGCACCCATGCATGCCCATACATATGTGCATCCACATGAGGGTGTGAATCTGCCAGGTTGCACGTTGCGCTGGCCAGACGCCAATGCTGGCGCAGACGTAGCGTGCGCAAGACAGCCCACATGCTTACAGTCGGCGGAGGCAGCTACAGACGCGCACTGCATAGGCACAAACTGGCCTCAGGCCAATGGCCTACCAGTAGCCTGCCAGCAGACAGCTCACGAGCTCCTGCAAGCCAAGCCCTGCCAAGCTCGAGCACAATGGGCCCTGCAGGGCCAACAGACGTGTCAGAACGCTGCAGGCCAGAGCCAGCCAGGAGTACGAGACGAGGTCACTGCACGTGGCAGGCCAGAGCCGGCCAGGACTACAAGACGAGGAGACTGCACCTGGCCAGCACGCCAGGTCGCTTGAAGCAAGCTTAGCTGGCCCGCAGGAGCAGGCACGCATCCGGCTCAGCTTCGTGCAGTCAGCCGCCCTCTGCATGCCCGTCAGAGGCGCAGAGCATTAACTACCGCCGCCGCTTGGTAGCAACCGCCGTTGGTTCCCCCTGCAGGATAGCAGCGTTCAAGTAACCGTTCAGTACTACAAAGACAGCTATTGCTGGTGCATTCAGAACCACTGCCAGAAGCGCGTGGCAGCGCGGAGCAGGCCGCACCGCGACTTGCTGCTGCAGGGACCGCCACAGGCCCCTCAGGCTCTCGCCAAAGTTGCTGCAGGGCGGCCGGCGTTAGCAGGCGGGCTCCCCTCTGAGGACCCACGCGACCATAGCAGCACAAGCTGAGGCGCACTGGAAGGATGTGCGAATCCCGTAGCGCACGTCCAGGGGCAGCGGCGAGGCCAGGAACTCAAAGAGCGCGTCCAGAGGCTGCACAACTCGCGCAGGGGGGTGCGCTCAGGCGGCTAGCGAGCGGCGGCGTCGCAGAGCCCACTGCGAGCTCGCACAGGGGCGCACGCTCTGCGGCCGGAGCTCCTCCTCGGCGTCGAAGGCTCGGCGGCCCTTTATCTGCTGTGGTCGGGTATCGCGCCGCACGCTGCGCGCATGCTCGCTCGACTGCGACAGCACCTCCTTGCGCTGCTTGCGCGGCAGCCGCGCAGACGACATGGTCGGCAGCGCGGGGGCGTGCGCTGAGAGCCGTCAGCCGCTCTGGGTGCGCGGCCCGAGCGCCAGGTGGCCAAGTGGAGGAGGGTAGGGGACTGTTTAAGCAGAGCTTTGCAACGCTGCGAGCGGGGAGCTTCCTCTGGCAGCGCTGCTAGGGTCGAAGGGGTCATGTGCATGGCCCATGCAAGCTTGGGCATCCTGAGCTGCATCAGGACGCCCAAACGCCGTGCCAGGGAATTTTTGCTGAGGGTAGGCTCGGGGTGTGTGTGCGCGCTGGGTGCCCTGCGGCGTGCTGGCAAGTAGACAGCACCATGCCCAAAAGATCCATTGCGCAACCCTCGGCGCCCATTGCATTGGGCATGCCTCAGCTTGCTGAAGGCATAGACGCTTGGTTCATAAAGGCAGTGCTCGTCGAGTTCCTGGCGACGCTCCTGTTCCTGTTTATCTCAATCTCCACAGCAGGTAGGTTGGGGGATTGGCCCCCGCTGTGCACTGCCTCCTGGCCGCGCCTCCTGGTGCTGCTGCTGAGTGCGCTGAGGGCATCGCCTAGCGAGCATGGCGTGGCTGTGAGTGTGCGGTGTTCCCGCGCAGTCAATTCCTGTGAGGCCGGAGACACGCGTGTCCCCATGTCGAAGGACGCAACCCTGACGGACTGCACGCTGACCACTGGGCGCATTCTGCTGATCGCCTTTGCCTTTGGCGTCTCTATCTTTGTGTTCGTCTATGCGGCTGCGCCCTTCAGGCGCGTGCCCTCCGTTCTTGTATGTCTGACACTGTGCTCCTGGTGAGCACGAGAGCTTGCTGGCTGTGCTCCAACTTAGGGCAGGACTGAGAACTAGCTGTGCTGAGAGCTGGCCTCGCGGCGCAGTGGCGGACACCTCAACCCGGCAGTCACGCTGGCCTTTCTGGTTGCGAACAAGATCACGGTCCAGCGCGCCGCCTTCTACGTCGTCGCGCAGATACTGGGCGGCCTTATTGGCGTCGCGCTCGTCCGGGCGGTGAGACGCGCCCCGCGGCGCAGCAGTGTGGCCCAGGATGAGGCTGTTGCAATCCGCCCGGATCGCACAGCGAAGCTTCCCAGGCACTGTCCAGCCCGTCGGCGACCAGCCTGCGCCGTAGTCGTCCTGGCTGCAGCGGAAAACGTACACCAGCACTGCGGCATTGTTGCCGACCATGGTGGTGGCTGCAAGAGAAAATGGAGCGGACTGCGCGTTGCAGCTGTGCTATGCCACGCCTGCTTTCCTGCTTACATGGTGTTTGCATGGCCGCCAGTACAACCCCGTGCCGTACTGGGCGGCCGGCGGCGGCGCCAACCAGCTATTCGCGCCCACCACGGCCGCGGGCGGCTGGTGCATGGAGGCCGTGCTGACGTTCGCGCTCGTGTATGTCGTGCTCTCGTCCACCGACTCCAAGCGTGCCATTGACGCGCCGCACCTGCCCGTGCGCATTCCTCCTTGTTGTACCCGCGCTGTTCGGACCTTGCTTGGGGCGACCGCGGCGCTGTGCCGCACTGTGTCGTTGCAGAAACAGCGCTCAGTCCGCGTGTGTTTCTCGCGGTGTGCACTTCACGCCGCTGCTGAATCGTTGAGTGGCCGCCGCGTGCTGCGTCCGCGGGTGCTTGCTGCGAATGGTGCACTGCTGTGCCAGCCCACCCCAGCCGCTGGACATGCTGCCCTGCCTGGTGCCGCACACTTGCTGCGCGGGCTCCTCTTGTGACGCTGGTGCGCTGGCGGGGCGCAGATCCTGGCGCCGCTGGCAATTGGGCTTACTGTCTTCCTCTGCCATATCGTGGGCGTCCCGGTAACCAACTGCTGCGTGAACCGTGCGCCCCCGGCACCTGCCTCACCCCGCTCGGCGCTTGCAGACGTGTCACTGTGATGCTTCCCTCTTCTTGGCTCGAGGCTGCTCTATCCTGTCTTCTGCATGTAGAACAGGGGAAAGGCAGCAGCTTGCCCGAGTGGTATGCTACGCCTCCTGCTATTACACTCTATGCACCATCAACCCTTCCCAGCTGGGGCGCTTCCTGACGTCAGCCTGGGGGCGCAGCCGCGTGCGGTTTTGCGGCGTCGGCCGTGAGCGGCAACTGGAATCACCAGTGGATCTTCTGGTGCGCCCCCACGGATGCTCACTGGCGCCACCAGTTCTGTGGCGACGAGCGCAGCGGCACTTGTGCGGTGATGCACTTGGTGTGTAAACCGCCGAGACAGGTAGAAGAACAGATCCGCTGCCTACGTAGCTCTGCCTGCCTTTGGAGCCTAGGCGTGAGCCCCGGTTGGTTATAGAAGCTCCGCCGCAGGGCCAGCAGGGACCTGTTCCTGCGACACAGCAAGGTCGGGGTCTGCGTGTGCGCGCCGCCCAAAGCGGGCGCCCTGCCGTGGAGCCCTGCCGAGCCTGTGCGCCGCGCGGCTGGGGGCAGGGTGGGCCCGCTGTTCGGCGCCCTGGTGGCGGCAGCCGTGTACGAGATCGGCCTGCGCCCGGACTACGACTCCGAGATCCGGCACCGCGGCCCCGGCATCGGCCTCTTCCCCGGCATGGCAGGCGCGGTCCCCCCCCGGAGCCCGCGCCCCCGGCCGCCTGCGAGCTGCGCGCGCGCCGTCGCTTGCTCCCCTGCCCAGGGCGCCCAGCGGTGACGGCGTGCCTGCCGCGCGTGCCGCGCGCCCCGTGTGCAGCTGCCAAGCCCGGGCAAACGCCGAGGCCCCGCCGCCAACAGGCGTCAAGGGCGAGGAGAAGACGGGCGCCGCGGGCAACATGCTGCCGCCGCGGCCGAACCCGGCCGCCTACTACCTGCACATGCGCTACCCGTTGCTCCTGTGTGTCGGGCCGTCGGCCCACATATTCTGCCTGCCGCACGGGCCGTGCCCGCCGTGCATAGCCTCCAGGCTCTGCTCTGAGCCCAGCATCAGCCGGGGCCACGCCCCAGCAGGCGTCGAGGGCGAGGAGAAGACGGGCGCCGCCGGCAACACGCTGCAGATGGCGCAGCACGAGCCCGCCGCGGCCGCCGCGGTGTAGACGCAGCGCGGGCCTGCGGCCCCGCGCGGCGCTGCCGGGGGGGCCGCAGGCGCCCGCCCTGCGGCGCCTGGTTGCAAGCGTGAGCGAGCGGCCGCGCGTCCTGGTGTGTATGGGAGGTAGGGGCCAGCCTCTCGGTCTGGCAGCGGGGGCCCTCCTCGCCAGCCCCGCCTGTGCAAAGGCTGTGGGCAGTCAGCGTGAGGGCTGCAGTGAGTGCCGTATGAGACGCAGAATTGCAGGTGTCAGCGCGCGCAACTGGCCACGTTGTCTGGGAGTGACGCGCGGCCGCCAGAGTGGTAGCTACGGGTGCATTTGCCTCCCGGCGCGAGTCTTCTCTTTCGCCGCCCCATGTGCTGCTCCCTGTGTCGGCTTGATTCCCCAGGGGTTTTCCGCACAGCAGCATGCCCCGTGAGACAAGAAAGGGATTGGTTGTACCTGCCAAATCGATATCCCGCCATCCCTTTTGGGCAGTGTGGAAGCGAAGGGGAGCAATCCTTAGTTGGTGCTGCATGGCACCGCGGGGGTTGCAAGGCAGGCGCATCAATGGCGCACTGCTGGCTCCAGTCTATTATGTCTTGTCATGAAAAAACACGCTTGCTGACGGCCAGAGCAAGCTTGACAGTGTGCATTATACGTGTGCGGCATCCTCCCGCCCGTTGCCTGAGGATGCAGCGGCGGTGCATGGCTGTACTCTCACAAGCACAGTGCCTCTGTTCCAAGAAGGGTTCTTTCTTGTGCGAGCGCTGCTCTGACATCAGGCAGAGCTTCATTCATTCATTTTCAAGTGGGTCGGGTAGCCTTTGTGGGTTTAATAACGCTCATCGTATGCACTCACAGCATTTGAGTGAAATTTTTACCTTCTTTTCTTAGGCTGTTTGTCATGGCCGGATCTTTGCCATGGTACACATGTTAAGATAATTGTCAAATGAGTGCGTGCATAGTGAGAGCCACAGCCTTGCACACCAGTGTTCAACATTGCACATGACTGAGGGTAGAGGGTTGCGTGCACACGCCTGACTGGTTTTACGCAGGAGCTGCTTTTCAATGTCCTGGCGACCTTGCATGCTGGTGTGGTGGGTGCGCTGATGCATGGTCAGGGCCGGCGTGCTGTGCTCAAGCGTCTCGCAGGGCAGACGTGGGCGACAGCGCATGGCTCCTGTAGATTTAGAGTGCGTTCTTGCTTGGGGGGTTCACCGTTGTTGGGGTGTATCTATGCAGTAACACAAGGAGGCACACCTGCTCATACACTGCTGCTGGCGCACAGCCACACTCTTCCTGACGTGCATCACACATTGCCTATTGACAAGCATTGTGCCAGCTGTCAGCAGCCTCATCAGACACAGCATACCCATGAACCCACCATACTAATACTTGATGATCCCACCATACTAATACGTTTATCAGACACTTTTCGCAACCAGGTGCTGATTTCAGTGCTACACGCCTGGACATGAGCATGTGCATGTCTCTAATGGCATGCATGCATGCAGATGGCATGCATGCGTAAACTGGCAGTACGCATGTCAACACCCAAACAGGTCATGGCCCTACAGCAAGTCTGGCATCTCAACCTACACGCCGCATCTTCACGACTTTTCCTGCGCAATAGACGCCTCTCAAACACCGCTTCTAAAAAACTCCACATCGGTTGCTGGCACGCCGCGCTTCACACGCTGACTTTCGCTCCACGGGTTCATGTTGCAGAGGGCAGCGCAACGAGACTGCCAGCACTGCCCAAACCTCGCCCGAATGTTGCAGGTGGCACCGCAATAAGACCGCCAGTACTGCCCAAACCTCGCCCCTACACATACTTAGACCGCTCCACCAGCACATGCTCATAGAGGCTCCTGGTAAGTGGGAGACTCATACATCGGCCTGTACACGCCCCACCATGCCTGACCTTAGCCCGTGGCCATCTGTCGGTGCCTAGCCAGTAGGGGCAGCTACGTCACATCCATGCAGAGCATGCACAACCGAACTGGCACAGCGCGCCCATCGCATAGTGTACAGCATGACACAGCGTGGTGGTGGCAACACCGCGAGACCCCGGGCTATTTGGTGCAAGCCTGCCGCGGCCGGCAGGCGCCAGGTCGATTTTCAAGTTCGCCCCTGCCACACACGCTTGCTTCTCCGGACTCCCGTAAACTGCCACACCAGACGACAATGAATTACCACACCAGTCCAAACGCTTTGCTTGACGCCAAAGCTATCCAGAACATATCTCATCCTCCCACCCTTCTGAGCGCTGCCGACATCTGTAGTGACTGCAGCAGCAGCCCAAGAAAGTACTCTACTTGTTGAGACGTACTGAAATGACATTGAGGCAGCACTGAGTGCGAACCACACACCTGCCTCGGGATGCAGCCGCACGATGACACTGAACACCACAGCCCCATGAGTGGGCCAAAGCTCACTCACCCGCTGCTCCATGCGCCATGGCCGCACGCTACAACAATCACGGCCTCATGGGCTCCGTGCCGCTCTCGCCGCTGCACAGGCGTCCTCACTGACCGCTCCGTCCTAGTCCAGACTCCCGCTCCACACTTCTGCTGCAGCCGTGCAGCGACCTCACCTGGCTCGGTGACAGCACCGCCTGGCCGCCGCACTTAATCCTCCGGGGTCTCCCCGCCGCCGTCCCGGGCTGTGCCGCGCCCCGGCAGCGCGCTGCCGACCTTGGCAGCCGCGGCCTGCACGGCGGCGGCCGCGGCGCCACCCGCGCGCGCCGCGCCGCCCGCCACCGCGCCAGCCGCCTCACGCACCCTGCGCACCGCCGCGTTATGCTGAGCGCGCAGCTTTGCGATGGCCTGACGAAAAGGACACACCCGCCCCAGCCGCGCACGCTGGTGCACTGCATGTAGCGCTTGCGGCCGCGCCCCCGCGCAGTTTCTCAGCGCAGTACCTTGCTCGCACTTGCACATCAGCGGAGTGACCTGCCCTTGCCTGAGCTGTGGGTATGCTAATACAGCTACACTCCCTGCAGGAGTGTAGCGTGTCCCGGCGACGCTTGGTGTAGACGCATGCCAAGGCTACCACACCCGTCAGCCTCCAGGCGTCCCAGCCTTAGGGCAGCGGACCTTGTTCAAAACGCGCGGGGAGGGCGGGGCCGACCTGCCGACGTCCACGGGGACGGCGTTGGCAATGGCGCCGCCAGCGCTGCGCGTCGCGCCCGCGACGTCGTCGGCCGCGCCGTCGACGCCGGACGCCGCCTCGCCCGCCTTGCGCTTACCGCCGGCCAGGTCGGACGCCTGCGCATGGCGCAGCCCATCACCGGGCCAAACAATGCACTGAGAGGCATAGTGCGCCCAGCAGCACTCTCCCCAGACTGAGAGGCGCCGCACCGATGCTGCGCGCCGCTCTGACGGCGCAGGCCCAGCCACCAACGTGACGAAGGTGCGCCACCGCATGTAGGGGCAGCGCAGCAGCGCACTGCCAGCGGCACCAGGCAGGGCGCCTGCACCGCGACAGGTCCCCGGCCGCAGGGAAGCCAGGCCGGCAGTCGCGCATGAGGTGGTGCAGGGCCGGGCGCGCACCAGGCTGTTGGTGGCGGCGCCGATGGCGCCAAGGGCGCCTGCCACCTTGTTGCCCGCCGCGGCAGTGAGCCCCTTGAGCTCGTTACCGATGCCGCGCGCGTCGCCGCCGTGGCAGTCGATGGGCAGCTTGTCGCCGACCTGACGGGCGTTGCAACAGCGGCACTGAACAACTGTACAGTGCGCAAATAAGTCACGTGCATATAACTGCCTTGAATGTGCGCTGAGCACTGTGTGGCATCGGCAAGGACGACTGGTCACCCCCTGTATGACTCCACTTCGCGGGACACATACCTGGTGCCAACAGAGGGCATGGTGGTCAAGCAGGCTTGGGTAGGAGGACTGCCGGGGGCGTCCGGTCACTGCAGCACTGCGTCCCATGTCTGCTCACAGTCTGCGAGGGGGGAAGCGGGACTCTGCATACGGGTCAAGGCAGGGCAACCCTATGCCCGCCAGCGTGAGGAGCACGCCTGGGCGGCCGCAGTCCTCAGCTCCGCCGCAACGGAGGTGGTGGCCTTGTCCACATGGCCCGCCCTTGCGCCCACGGCCGCGCCCAGCGCCTGGACCGCGAACGTCGGGTCAGGAGCGGGCAGCGTCAAGGTCAGGCCAGCGGCGCGGCGGACTGCTCGCAAGCGGGGGCAGAGCTGGGCGCAGCACTGGCACCGTGGAACGGTGCTGCTAACGGCCTGCTCTGACGTGCGAGACAAGGCCAGCACAGTGGCGGATGGCGTGTCTGTGAGTACCGCATGGCATGACCTGCAACGCGGCCTCCTGGCTGCTAGGGAGAGAACAAGCAGCGGCGGCGCAGCCGCAGGCCGCGGACCCAGGCTGCGCAGGGGCCGCGCGGCGCACGCGCGGGCCGGGCATCCTCTGAGTACGGGGCGCATTTCGGCGGCGCACCTGCACGGAGGAGCCCATCTCGCCGGCGCGCCCGGCCACGCCCGCCGCGGCGCCGCGCAGCCCGCCCGCGACCTGGCCCGTGGCCGCGTCCACGCGCGCGAGCGCCGCCTTGGCTGCGCCGCCCACGCCCGCGGCCGCGTTGGGCGCGTCGGCGAGCACGCCGGCCGCCGCGCCGACCGTGCGCGCCAGGCCCTGCAGCACGCCGCCTGCTGCGCGCTGGTGCTCGGGCGCGCGCCCGGTACCGCCCTCGCCCGGACGCCGCCGCCGGGGCGGGTCCAGCTTGGCGTCGGCGTCGGGCGCCGGATCAACGGGATCGCCCACATCAGCTGCGGGCGCGGGCTCGCTTGTGCCGGACCCGTCGCCCTTGCGCGGCTCGTCCGCCTTCGCCTCGCCCTTCACCTTGAAGCCTGCGGCAGCCACAGGGCGCGCTTGACTCCATACCCCTAAATGTTTCCAAAAACGCTCGATGAAAGCGTCGCGGTCCTCACCTGGGCAGCACCAGCTCGCTGGCACTCCTGCTCGCATAGGCAGGGACGGCGCAGCGCGTCTCGCCTAAGCCTGGAAAAGGCCAGGGACCTTGCAAAGAGCACAGTGCAGACTCGAGCGTTGCTTTGGCTGGCGTTGGGCAGCGGGCCCCTGCCTGGCTCGTCCAAGACGTCCTCGGCAACGGACACCGCGTGCGCCATCACGTCCTCGTGTCCTGACTCAATCGGTCTCTCGGGGAGCTTGCCGCTGGCCAGCGGGTGCGCCGCCAGGCCGGCGCCCCGCTTCTTTGCTTCCGCTGGTCCCTTTGCCTCTGCACCAAGGCACGTACTTCAAAACGCCTGGGCTCGCCAGCCACACAACAAAACAGACTCTCTCCAGCACGTTGCTGCAGGCGCTGTGAAGTCCCAAAGAGGCAGCGAGCAAGCGCGCCTGCCGAAACAGCGCCGTGCTCCGTGTACTCCAGCTCGTCTGTTGCAAACGCCTCCTCCTCTTTCGCGGCTGCCTTTGTGTCCTGAAACCAAAGCACGTGCACTAAGCTCTCACCTGTTGCAATATAGCTTGAGCTGTGCAGGGAGGCAGTCGTTCGGTCTGATAAACAGCTTTATTAGGTGAGCAGCTTGATTGGAACACTACAGTAAGGTGGAGACGGGAGCGAAGCCTACATCAACGGAGACAGTTCCCTTGCACAGGCATGAAAGCGCACCTGCGCCATGGCTGATGATGCGCTGTAAGCGAACCACAATCGCGCACTTGAACGGGCGCACTTAACAGTAATACAGCCACAAAATAGCGCGGAGAAGTTGCAAGTGTGTGCCATTCGTACTGCGACAAGAGCCTGATGACCGGAGCCCTGAGCAACCCTGGTTGGCCTTCGTAGGCTGCAAGCACTGTGAGAGTCCTGCTTTACACTTTCAAATTGCCGTGTACACTCGGTTACTCAATGCACGACAGTCCGAGCTAAAGGTCCCAACTGACGCCTGCAGCGCGCCTATGGCACTGCCTGCCCTGCGCACCTTCACAGACGTCGTGGACGCTTTTGCAGACTCCATCGCCAGCCAGAATGGTGCGCTGATAAAAATTTAGGCCCAGTACATTCGTCCCATTCCAGAGAGCCAGGTGCTGAGATGCTATGCGAGCGTGCAGGGGAGGCGCTGCGGCAGCTCCTCGCTGTGGGCTTGCCTGACGCGCAGGCGGCTGTGTTTGAGGTACGCTCCCAAGGGCTAGTTGCCTGCATGGGCACAAGTGCCTGCATTGTGCGGTGCGGACCTCAGTGCCTGCATTGTGCGGTGCGGACCTCAAAGCTCAGGCCTGACGCTGTGGGCGCAGAAAGTGCGCAACCGGCCGGCCTGGGACCCCGCACCAGAGTGCCGCAGCCGGCTGCGGCAGCGGCTGCGCGGCGAGAGCGCGTGGGAGGAGGTCGTGGGCGCGCACTGCGCGATGCGCGCCGCGCTGGTGCAGGGCAACGGCGCCGCGGCGTATGCAGCGCTGGAGGCCGCGGTCATGCCCTTCAACAAGGTAATGCGTCACACTCTGGGCACGGGCGCCCTCTGCCTTGCCTCTGCACTGCAGCCCCCGGACCTCGGCGCTCATTCCCTGAGCAGCAGAATCATGCACGCCTCTTCAGCTTCCGGCGTGCATGGTGCGGGCGGAGTGCGATGTGGGGCCGCGAGCGTGCGCAGCTCTTCCGCGAGGAGACGGGCGCGTGGCTGGTCAAGCCGATGTCCGGCATGGCGCGCGCGCTCTGCGACGTGGCGGCCGCCGCGGACGCCTCGGCCCGGGCGCGCCCGGGCAAGCAGATGTGCCTGGAGAGCGCCGCCGCGCACCTGAGGACGTTCTTCAGCTCCGCGATGCAGGGGGCGGGTGCGCGCCCGGCCCGCCTGGGGCACCAGCGGGCACCTGCTCTGCGGACGTGAGGCGCCTCATCAGTATGTCGAACACAGTCATGTATTGATGCAGGCCTGCAAACTGCCTCAATGCTGGCACCGCGCTGCAACGCCCCAGCGTGTCATGTCGCGCTGTCGCGGCTCGGGTGCTTGCTGCTGCGCGAGCCCAGGCGCGCCGGCAGTGCTGCCAGTGGCAGTGCCGGCCCGGGCGGGCCGCGCCCGAGGCGGCGCTGCCGGCCGCCCCGCAGGCAACATGAACCGCCGGCTGGCCGCGTTGGACAACGTGATCTTGCAGATCAAGATCCACTTCCGGCTCAACACGCTGAACAACTGCAAGAGCCTGATCAACAGCACGCGCTCGCCCAGCTTCCTCGCCTTCGACCGCTTCCCGGCCGCGCAGCGCGTCACGTTCCGCTACTACGTCGGCCGCCTGGCCATCTTCGACGAGAACTATGTGCGCCGCCGCGCCCGCATCAGTCCGCTCCGAGGCGCTGATTACATCGAGTGAGTACTCTTACGTGCAGCTGCGCTGAGCTAGGCTGCACGGTGCATGGAGTTGCTGGCAGCATGGAGCGTGGATATGTCCCAAAGGCTACTGCTCAGGTCTGACAGTGCTAAAGCGGGTCCAGTCTGCGGCGCTCCCAGGCGCATGACTTTGTAGGAGGGGCCACACCGTCGTGCCTGGCAGGCTCAGCCCACCCACGCTTGCTCGTAAGGCGCATATGCATTCTCCTACCCTCCAAAGGGCCTGTGTGCCGCGGGGTTGCTGCAGAGCGAGGCAGCGGAGCACCTGACGTATGCGTTTGAGCACTGCCACAAGCGCGCGGCCGCCAACCGCGCCGCCATTGCGGGCGTCCTGGTCCCGCTGCGCATGCTGCTGGGCGCGCTGCCGGCGCCCGGCCTGCTGGAGGCGCACGGGCTGACGCTGTACGCGCCCTTTGTGGAGGTGGGACGGGGTCCCACCAGGATAGGGTAGGGGAATGCTATGGCGAAAGGGTCCCACTGGGTCCCTTCCGCACGAGGCAGTGCACGCGCATGTCAAGTTGGAAGCGGGCCCTGGGTGCATTGCGTGTGCGCTGTGCATGCTTGCGTGCAGCTGAGAGCGCCGCGAGCGCCTGGGTGCCGCACAGCTGGCTTTTGCAGCTTGGGCATGTAGCTGCTGAGCGAGGCTGTCCCGAGCCTATAAGGGCCATGGAGGCTGCCTGCATGATATGCAGATCCTCTTCGCATGCATGGGCACTGCTCTGGGTCCCATGCTACAGTGCTTTAGTGCACTTGCCTGGCTGCTGTAGCTGGATGCCCGGGCGCTCTGCTCACCTTGCATGTGACATGCACATGAAATACCTCATGAGGCGTTGAGTGGCCGAGCTTGCGTGGACTTGTGCATGCATGGACGATCAAGACAGCTCCCGTGTCTACGATGCGCCTGAACCTGGCAGCCCGTGAAGCGAGGCACTAAAGCACCGGCCGGCCCATGCAGACCCTCTGGCGAGGTGGACGTGCCGCGCAGATGGACTGGACGCGCTGCGCAAATAGACTGGACGCACTGCGCAGATAGGCAACTGACGGCGCCGCCGCCGCGCAGGCGATGCGGACGGGCAGCGTGCGGCAGCTGAACGAGGGCCTGCAGGCGCACCAGGGCGCGTGTATCCGCGCGGGCACATACCTGCTCATGGAGAAGCTGCGGCAGGCGGTCTGCCGGCGCCTGCTCAAGCGCGTGTGGCTGCTGCACCGCGAGGCCGACCCCGACAAGGCGCACCAGCTGCCGCTCGGTGCGCGCCGCCCGCCTGCGCGCTCCGCGCGCGGCCTCCTGCGGTGCGGCTCCCGAGAGTCCATCGAGCGTGTCCCGCAAAGGGGCCTGTATGATGCAGCCAGCCTTCAAGCCCATGGAGCGTGACTTGCAAACGCGTGCTTTGGTTGATACATGGTGTGCAAACGACATGGCTGCTCAAGCGCCGGCGGCTGATGCGCGGGCCGTGGCGCGCAGGCAAGTTCCAGGCGGCCATGGCCGGGCAGGGCGTGGAGATGGACATGGACGAGGTGGAGTGCCTGGTGGCCAACCTGGTCTTCCGCGGCCACGTCAGGGGCTACCTGTCGCACCGGCACCACGTGGCCGTGCTGTCCAAGCAGGACGCCTTCCCGGCCATGTCTGCTTCCATGCTGTCCGACCCCGCTATCTGAGCAGGCGCCGCGGTGCGCAGCGCTGTGGCTGGTTGCCACTTTTTGCAGCAAAACTCCCCCTTTGAAGTGTGTGAACAAGTGTACAGAGTTCAGCTTCTGTCTGTAGTTGCGCTTCTGTGTGTCGAACAGTCTGTTACAAGCATGCAGTTGCACCGCCACTGCATGCAAGCTAGCCTGGAGGCTCCGCAGATTCACGCTTGCGCTTGCTCGCGTTGCGGCACCGCTCGCTGCAGTACCTGCAACACACCGTGCGTGTGAGACGCTGGGTCAGGCCAAGACAGTGTAGCGGTGAAGGCGTGTGCCCTTCGCGCATGCCTTATTTCGTCCCAGCAGCGCTCCCACTTTTTCCTCCACGTGATTGGCAGGCCGCACTCCGCACAAGTCTTACTTGGCAGGTCGCCCTTCTTCACTGCTTTGCCACCTTTCCTTGATGCTGCCTGGCTCAGCTTGGCCACACCACCCACGTCTGCTCTGACGGTCATGCACAAGCGCAGCATCCCTGAAGCCTTGCAGCCTGCCTGGCTTTTCCTTACCTTCGAACCACGCTGCCTCTCCAGCCTCTCCAAACAAGTCAGTCACCTGTTTAGGCGCAGTACCTTTGGACAAAGCAGGAAAGAAAATTCTCTAAGAGGCCAGTCCTAGCAAGGAACACATCTCCTAGGTGGCCCGAGACACTGGGCGCGAGCGGCTTGCAGGGAGCTTGCTCCAGCACAGAGCTGGGCAGCCATGGGCGCCCCCAAAGTCGACCAGGCCTATGTCAAGGCTGTTGCAGCCGCTCGCAAGGACATACAGACGATGCTCGGCAAGGAGAAGTCAACCCCACTCTTCATCAGGCTTGCCTTCAGCGACGCGCTGACCTTTGACAAGGCGACCAATACCGGTGGCGCCAATGGCAGCATCAGGCAAGCTTTGTTTACAGTGACGATGCTCTCCTGTCTTCCCTGGCTCTCCAGCGGCAGTGTGGCCAAGGATCCGTGCTTGAAAGCAGAGCCTGGTCTATGACTTAGCTCCCACATGAGGCTGCAGCACAGTCTCCTACGTCGCTTGGTCACCATGGGACCCGCACAGGACGCGCAAGGAGCTGGAGCACCCTGGCAACGAGGGTCTGGCCGCTGCTGTCTCGCTGCTGAGCGCGGTGAAGAGCAAGCACACAGCGCTGAGCTTTGCAGGTGCGAGCCTCTTGGCCGTAACTGCATTTTCCCTCCTGACTCGCATATGTGCCTTTGCCTGGACTCTGTGTATGGCGAACAGGCGGAGGTTGCCTCCTACAGACTGGCAGGTGTTCATACAGACGCGTGCTTGTTCAGTGCACGGCGCCTGCCGTAAGTTCTGACAAGCTCGTTCGGGCGGCTCACAACCTTGCCGGGGCGCCCCGCAGACCTGGTGCAGCTCGCGGCCGTGGTGGCCGTCGAGGAGGCCGGCGGCCCAAGCGTGCCCCTCGCGCTGGGTCGCGCAGACACCTGGAGCTATCCCCCGCCAGGCCGACTGCCAGACCCCGATGCCAGTGCGCGCCACCTTGACAGGGGCTGTGCGTGCCGGCAAGTGCGGGCGCTTGGCTCGCCAAGCTTCTGTGCTTGACAGCTGTAGTGACAAACATCAGTGCATATTACCTTTGGTGGGACAGCCTGATTGAAATGCACCAAGCCTGGACACCCCCCATGCATGACATGGATGGACAGGCGTGCACGTTGTTACAGCCTCACTAACACGCTCGATGTCAGCGCTCTGCTCTCCCTAGGACATGGCGCCTGTGGATGTGTATAGTAATTTCACACGTCTGCATACTGACAGAGAACGGCATGTTAAGGCCGGCTTGAGCTTGGTGTTGCTGCTTGGTTGCGTGAAACTTGCTGTATAAGCCTTCCCAGCCTTTCGAGTTCACATGCGGGCATGCATGCGGTGACTGCGTGTCGCGCGCGCGCGCGCAGGCGAGGACCCGGTCGCGCACCTGCGCGCGCTGGCAGCCCGGCTGGGCCTGGACATGCGGCGCCTGATTGCGCTCGCGGGCGCGCACCCACTGGCCCGCTGGTGGCCTGATGCGCAGCCGCCATACTACCCGCGCCACTGCCACGATTCGTCGCCGCGCTTCAGCAACGAGTATTTCAAGTCCGCCGCAGCCCGCTATCATTGTGATTTTGCACACGCTAGAAACTTTAGTGGCATGTGTGAGCTGGGAGTGATGCCTGTGAGTGAGACAAACACAGAATTCCGCATTGGCTTGGTGAAGCCTGCATATGGAGGTTGTCGCTGAGGTTGTGGCCAGGATGCTAGCCAACCACAGAGGCTGCGAGCAGTGTAGGTCAAGCGCCGCTGCCGCAGCGCTGAGCGCGTGCGGCGCGGCAAAGTGTGTCGGCCTGCCGCGCCAGGCCGTGCCTGCCGCGCAAGCTGCCGCACAGTCCGCTGAGAGCGGCGCCGCTCGCGCAGGGACGTGCTCAGCGGCAAGAAGGACGCCTGGCTCCTGCGCGATGGAGAGGCAGAGCGGCTGGTCAACGAGTTCGCGGCCGACGAGGCGGCCTTCATCCGGGTGCGCGCAGACTGAGCGGCCTGGAGCATGTGATGGCGCGCCTGCGCTGCACGCGTGCTGCAAGCGGGCGGACATGCGTGCTTCCTGCCCACCGCAGCAGGTTTGTGTGCGCTGTGCCCGCTCAGGTCAGGTGAGGTGGCAGTGGGCAGCTCATAATGTTAGGTAGCAGTGGGCAGCTCACAGTGATGGAACAAGGCTTGTAGCTGACACGCGACGGACAGAGCAGCAGGCTCGGCGCAGTGCAAGTCGGGCTGCAGCGTGCTTGAGAGCAGCGGCGTCTCACAGGAGTACGCGGCGGCGCACGAGGCTGTGTCCTGCCTCGGGATGCGTCCGGCCCCATCGTGCGGCCCCGCGGCGCTGGGCAGCGCCGGCAACGGCGCGAGCGTCCTGGACATGGACAAGGCGACGCTTGTGCAGGCGCGCCGCGTTTGGCCCTGTGGACACCGCAAGGCGCCTTCGTGCTGAGCTGGCGCACATGCTCGTCCAGCCACTGTGGTGGCGCGTATGCCATGCTGCGCACCCTGTATTGCCTCTCGCTCGTGTTTGGAGGCGCCTGTGCACAGTCTTCCAGAGAGAGCTGGAGAGCAGGGCCTCAATAGTTTTCCGCTGACAACGTATGCAGGCGGGGCAGCGAAGACCGCCATGCTGTGCAGGTGGCAGTGGGAGCAACGGCGGCAGTCATGGCCGCTGCGGTCATCGCCGGGTTGTATTTCCGCCGCCGCCGCCGGCTGGGCCTGTGATCCCTTCAGCGCGCCTGGCTGGTCAATGTCGTCCTGTTGCCTGGGAATTCACTGCTGAGACCCTGGCATGTTTTGTACATGGTGACACGCTTGCCGTGCATACGGCTATGCAGACGCCCGCTGCATACTGTTTGTTCCTAGACGACCACGCTTTTGCAGTGTACATGTCAGGGATTGTAGTGTAGGATACCGCTGGGTGGCAGTGAGCTGCTGGAAAAGTGCGCCTGCGCGCGTGTGGCTGACCACACATGCTGTGTAGGCAAGCAGACAGCATTGCAGTGCTCTCAAGGTTATTCATCTACTTTTATTACAGATAGGCCAGAGGCCTTCCAAGGCCTGTAAGCCTGGCTGGTGTAGCATGTGCAGGCAGGCCATAATGAATACGCCCTGCTCACCAAACCCCACAGGAATGCGTCACCTGCCTGCACCGTATACAGCGCCCGGTATGCGCAGGCCGCCCTTGACGGCAGCCTCGTCCTCGACCGGCAATCCCGTCCCCGTGACCTCGTTGCCGATGGTGACCCAGAAGTTGTGCAGGTTGTTCTTCCGCCCAAAGATCTCCAGGTATTTGCCTGCGCACCCAAAGAAGCCAAGGGTCCTCGCGCCGCCTACTTGAGCTCCTGTGCTGCACAGCGGCAGCAGGGTACAGCTTCAAAGCACAAGTGCTGAGTCCGGGCGACTTAAGGGTCGTTCACTCTTGTCATACATCACGCTATATAATGCGGGGCAGGCATCACCATGCCGGCGAGCATCATGTCTGAGCTCCTGCCGACCCAGCTGGAGGACACTGCCGCATGCCGATGGCCGCAGCTCAGCAGGGAGCCCCGCGGGCCGGCGCGGCCGCCGCGCCGGAGCCGCGCGCACCGCCGGGCACCAGCTCCTCAATGAGCTGGTAGATCTCCTCCGGCTTTTGGCTCTGCCCGCGCCGCTCCGCGTAGATCACGTCGCTGCCGACGCTCCGCTGCAGGCCCGGCGGGTCGCGGCCCTTCTTGCCCACCAGGCACACCTCCTGCGGCGCACTGGCCATCTCGGCACAGGTGCGGAAGGAAGCTTGCACCGAGCTTCTTGCACAGCCGCAGGGATGGCCTGGAAGCGCCGCGCTCGTCGCTGCTGGAGCAGCAGGCACATCGGCAAGTCGCCACGTTTTCTTCCAGTGAACAGAGGCGCTGCGCATCACCTACTCGTCGCAGCGCCTGGCGGCGGCCCTGTGCACAGCTGTCACGACTGACACGCCGCGCGCGCTACGGCGCACAACCGCAGCCGCAGCGGGGCGGCCGCGGGGCGCGGGCCTTGGCGTGCTGCAGGTAGTACCCGTGGCTCTTGGCCATGCGCCGGTTGACCGTCATCTTCACCCACACGATCTCGTCCACCATCCTGCGCGCCGGCAGCCGGCCACCCCGCCAGGATCACCAAGCCGGCCTATCGCGCTGGCGGGAAATGGCGGCACGCTTCCAGGCAGCTGTGCATGCGGCGCGGCAGCAGGAGCAGCGAGAAGAGAGCGCAGGCCCAGCCGACGGACGTACAGGCCCCACGGAGGTGCAGCCGAACAGGAGGAATGCGCCCATGGGCCCCACTCACCCTTCATATCCATGTACGGGCTCCGGGTTATGAGACCTACATGTCACTTTATGTGTTTGCAAGGCACAGGATCAGCATCAGAACAGGCTGCGCCCGGCCGCCGCACGTGTAGCCCCAGCGGTCGAAGAGGTCGAGCGTAAACTTGTACTTGGCGTTGATGACCCACACGAACAGCAGGCCATCCGTCTGCAGCTGCGGCACCGGCAGGCTGATGATGTCCGCGTCGGTCAGCTGGCTGTAGCCCAGCGCCACGCCTGCGCGCGCGCGCGCGCGCGCCCATCGGCGCATGCAGGCGGCCTGCACCAGGGCGCTCGGGCGCGCTTGCAGCAGGCGGACAGCGGCCCCAGGCCTCATGCCTCACAGCTCGCGTCCCTGTCTGCGCGCATAGATGGCCTGCATGCCGAGTGAAAGTGCATCAGTGCAATCTCAGCGTATGCCACGGCAATTTGGGGGGGGGGGGGGGGGGGGGGGGAGGGGGGGCGGCGCGGGGGGGGGGGGGGGGGGGGTGAAAACA
>JAABUJ010000554.1_pt1 | contig 71528 bp, 74 predicted proteins | sample 5559131 | NCBI WGS metagenome assembly JAABUJ01 (sample SAMN10711875, study PRJNA513366) | rock metagenome | isolation source: Antarctica rocks | place: Antarctica: Victoria Land, Mt New Zealand nord | collected 2016-01-07 | reverse complement strand
CTGATTCATTTATTTACTCTGTTCATTTATCTGTAAATAATATGTCATTAACATCTTATGTTTTATTCTGAGTTCTGCTGTAAGCATTTCTCAGAACTTACTTGTGAACAGCTTATCTCTATTGATAATAAACTTCTTTAATAGTCTGTGATTGCTAACTAATTCTCACAGTATAATGTACATCAATATTAATGCTGTTACAGTCTCTCTGAATGAAATGAACATTGTGTACTTTGTTAATCTATTCACTATAATCAATATGCTGTTGAATCTGACTTTTCATGCTGAGTTCTTGAACTTTAATAGCTTAATGATAAAGTTTATGATAACAGACTCTCAGAATGCATTCAATGCATTCAGTTATGTTACTTTATCATAATGCTTATCTCTCTAAATCTTATTACATCAACATGAATTGCATCTGACAATATATTCTGTAATTCAATTGCAAAGATTGTCTATGTTGTGTCTTCTTCATACAAAATCTTCTGTATATTTAACTTCTAAATGTCTGTCAGCTCTGCTGTCATGACATACTTTAATAAGTTCATTGTTCATCAAGAAAGCATTCTTCATCTTAAATGTTGCTGTCAAGTCTTTTATGAGTGTTCTTTTCTTGTCTTTATGCAGAATTTCAGCATAAATCATTTTTACTTCTTTGTGATCAGATCATCTACTTAAAGCATCTGCATCATCATTCTCATTACTTTTCTTGTAATGAATCTGAAATTCAAAATCTGCTAACTGTTTTACTCAGCAAATCTGTTGCTGATTTAGTTGCTTAATTATTGTGAAGTTTCTCAGATTCTTATGATCTGTAAAGATCTAAATAGACTTGCTTATATTTATAAGATAAGATCTTCAATCTTGCAGTGCTTTCACTATTGCAAGAAGTTTCTTGTTGTAAATCTTATATCTTTTCTTAGATTCTGACAACTTTCTAAATCAATATGTAATAGACTTCTTCTGTCTGTCTTTGATCTGATATAGACATGCTTTGACTGCAAAATTCAATGTGTTGATTTTCAGTATCTTTTTGCATGCTTAATTGAATATTTACAGATGTGCAGTTTCACTAAGACTTCTCTTTAATGTGCAGAATGCATTCTTCTGTTTCTTATCTCAATGTCATTTCTTGTTCTTGCATATCAAATGCATAAGAGATTTCACAATTCTTGCATAGTTAAATATGAACTTTCAATAGTAGTTTGTTAGTTCTAGAAAGACTTATACTTTCTTAATCTTTTGTAATGTAAATCAGTTCTGAACTACCTCTGTCTTTTTGAGGTTCTTCTTGATCTGATTAAATTAAATAACATATTTTAAAAACTGTATTTTCTTAATTTTGAATCTGCTTTTCAACTTTTTCACATACATCACTTGTTCATTGAGCTTTGCTAGAATCTTGTGCACATGTTTGTGGTGCATTTCAAGATCATCTAAATAGATCAGAATATTGTCAAGATATGTGATCACAAAATCATTGAGATATTCTCTTAATATGTTGTTGATGAGTCTCTGAAAGATAACTAAGGCATTTTTGAGCCTAAATGACATAATGATGTATTCATAGTGTCTATATCTTGTTTAAAATGTCATTTTTTATTCTTTGCTCTTCTTCATGCATACACAGTAGTACACTTTCTTCAGATCTAAACTCATAAATTACTTAACTTTCTTTAGTCTGTCTTGCAATTCTTCTATCAGTGATAGAGAATAACTATCTTAATAAGTTATCTCATTAAGTTGTCTATAGTTGATACAAAGTTGTTTAATGTCATTCTTCTTTGATATAAACAGAATTGAATATTCTGCTGATGACTTTAATAGTCTGATGAATTCTCTCTTTAAATTCTCAGCAAAATAGTTCTGAACTTTCTTCAGCTGATTCTTACTCATAAAATAAAGTAACATTCACTTTAATTTTCTTTTCTTTAATAGCAATATCTCATGATCTCAAGACTTATGCTCTGATAAGCTCTTTTCTGATTGTTTAAAGATATCATATGCATTCTTTATTGCATAGAGTTCTTTGTTGATTCAGTTAATTTATGAATTCTTTTTGTGTAATCAGAGCATCCTTAGTATAGCATCATACTTGACTGACTTGAGAACATCTAGTCTCAACTTTTATGAATCATTCTTTATTATAACTTCAATATAAACTTCTTTATAAATTCATTCATATTCTCTGTTAATCATATACACTTATGTAAACTTAGACACTCACTGCAGTGTTAGTTCTAGCTGTTCAATTGCTTTTTACAAGATAAAGTTATTGATTACTTCTGAATTTATCATCACTTAAAGTTGTTTCTTCAGCAGTATCTCAATGTCAATTCATATCTTTTGATCATTATCAATTCATTAAGACATTAAAAGCTTCTTTGTCTCTAGTCTTACTGAAAAAGCTTGAGATTTTTTGACTTCTCTAAACTCTTTACTTCTATTGAAGTTTCTTAAGCTCTGTCTGTGCTTTAAAGTTTGTCTTGTGATTCAGTAAACTTTCTTCATAGTTCTTTAAATCATATCAGTTCTTTATCAGTTATGATCAGTTTTGTATAGTCATCAGTTTCTTTTCTGACAATTCATTCTGAATGTTAATACATCTTGTACTGATCATATTTGTGTTGAATGAGATTCTTTAGTGCTTTTACTTTGTTGAGAAACTCAGATAACATATATTCTTCTATGTGCATTCATCATTCTTCTGTAGACATCACATAATCTGTGAATAGATATATTTTCATTTTATAATCTTTTCTTAATTGCTCTGACATTTCTTAATCTTATATTGTGAATTATATTGTTGTCATCAGCTCTTCTAGCTGTATAACTGTCATTTCTGCTTTGTGTTGTTTATTAGTGATGACTTCTTCTTAAAGTGTTTGTTGCTGTTCTTTTAACAGACTTTCACATCATTTCAGATGTTGATTCTTAAGATGCTCATAGTTCTGTTTAAATCTCATGTTAACTTCTTAGTTATCAACATTCTCTGAGTCTGTATTCAAATTCAGATACATTTAGATAAGATCTTCTTATTCTTAAGCTTCTGCAGTGTCTATCTTCTGAGTTCTGCAAATATCAGTCTTCTCAATCTTATCTAAGTTATTTCTGACAACTTTCTCTAGAATAGCTAATCTCTTTAATTTACTCATCATAATATAATTGATACTGTATCTCTTTTTAAACTTCTGTAATCATCATCTAACTCTGTCTTTACTGTTTATGTGCACAAAGCAGTTATTGTCATAGCAGACTGTTCAGCTCAGTTAATTATGCATTATCACTGAGTTCACTGTTGCAACTTCTTTTCTCTGTTGTTGAGGTTTCTTGCAATTTCTGGCAAAATATTTAAGTTTATCACAGTTATAACATTCACAAGTCTCTACTCATTAAATGTAAGACTTAATGAATTATCTATTGTAACATTCATGCTTCACTGATCTAGCTTGTGACTTCTGATTGCACTTCTTAATATTGTTGAGATTCATTGAGTCTTCTTATATTCTAATAATGAACTGTCATTCTCACATTCTTAAAGCTATAAAAGATCTCATCTTCTTCATTCATCATTCTCACTGTTGACTATCAATGTTAATGAAGATATCTATTATCTCTTAAAGTTCTTTAAGACAGTCTCTTTAAGCTATCTTATCTTTGATATCTTCACTCAATTCTCAATAGTATTACAATATTAAGACATCATTATCTCAGTTAGTTAAGGCCACAATGTGCTGAAACTTCATCAAGTACTTAATTACTGACTTGTTTATCTTTAATATGTAAAGTCATTATTTCACTGCTCTTTTCTCATTAATCACTTCAAAAGTCTTTCAAAGTTCTTTCTTAAACTTCTTGAAATCACTGAAGATTAACTCTTTATTGATGTCTTGTTTCTTTGATGACTTGTCTAGAAATTCATGCAGTTTAAAATTGACTCAGTTAAATGCTGTATCTTTAAGATAGACTACTGTGTATAGATCTTTGTTCATTTTGAAGTTGAACTTCTTTTAATTGAAATTTATGTACAGATCAAGCTTTGTCAAGAAGCTTTGCAACTTTCTATATTCATTACTGAATGCATTCAGCATCAATATCTTCAATATGTTGTTCATCTCTTGTAGATCTTTAAGATTCTAAAGATTGATCATATTGATAAAGACTGCTTTCTGTGTGCTGAAGATTATATTTATATCATAAGAATATTCAATGTGTTACATTCTGATTAAAGATTTCTCTGATATAGAGATTAAGAATTAGAGCTTGTGATATAAGAGAGTTTCAGACATGTTAAGTTAACTGATAGCTAATAGTATGTTAAATAATGATTACATTGAATATGTTCATCTTCTTAAGAAAGATAATCTGTATATATATTAAGCTGCTCACCTTGCTTATCTGTAAGCACTGTGAGCCAGCTCACTCAGCTCACTCATGAGCATCATGAGCTTACACTGAGCTGTACATCTTCAAGGTGTAGTTCACTGAATCTACATGTTCAATGAGCCTATCAGGATGATGGCTGTAACACCTGTTTGCCCACACATATCTGAACCATGGTGTGATCATTGTCCTAGTGGAAGGTACCCAAATACATACAAGGTACACATACCGGGTAACGTTACAAGTACCAGGTACCTTGCACTTCCCACTGAGATTGCTCACCTCATGCAGCCTAAGTTAATAAAGTCCTCGATAATGCTGAGGGACGAAGCACCTAACGTACCCAGGTACATCTCCATGGTCCGTGCAATCCAGTAGTTAAGGTACCTTCAGGTACCTTATTCACTCAGTTCCCTTGATGACTGACACTTAGCAGTGCTCAACACGATGTACTATCAATAAGGGGGGTGATAAGACTTGAGAAACACCAATAGTGCGATCATAACAGTGAGACGGGTGATGTCATGTAGCTCCCTTCTCCCAAAGAATCGTGCATCTGAAAGTGGTGACTCTCTGCTCAACAGCCCGTTGCTTCTTGATGATCTGTCTGATAACTTATTCCTGATTGTTGATCTTGGGATGAAATAACATAGTATTCTGAGTCGAAGGGAGGGGAGCCAATTGCACGTCCCAAATCCCAATGTATTCCAACTACCGATGGAGTTGATGGCGAGCTTCGAGCAACCTGTCAGGTATAATAGCCCAACTCGGACGAGAGTCTTCTATAGACTGGTCGCCTAGGCTCACTTGTCGAATTTTATGACGATATCAATCTATCCATATCATAAATATGGACTTGGGGCCGGGAACCGGCACACTTATATTGCCATTGGCAGCCGACTTCCCATGCTCTCGAGTAAAAGCCCACCGATGCTCAGGCTGCAGTCTGCAAGATGGTTCATTGTAGGTAGTCAGTCTGTTTCGAGACTCAAGACTTGCCACCTGCTGAGTGCATTGCGGTGAAGATATCGGAGATGCTCCTAACCTTTACCATCTGGACAGAGTCCGTCCAATCTTGCGGAAGCCTCGCTGTGGGCTGCGACACCATCCAGTGACGATTCACTCGGTACAGGTCATGTCGAGATGCTTCAGCCAGGGTATGGGTTTGCATCGACTGTCTGGTAGAAGGGAAGGGTAGTCGCTGCCGTTGATGTGTTGGGGTAAGACGCTCCGCTCGCAATGTCAATATGAGACATGCTGCTGGTCAAGTCTGGGTGGTCTAGTCCTGTGTGGATGGTACGGGTGGACTCCCGTGCGGCGTCGAGTTCGAGGATGCTGAACTCTCGTAGACATCTTGCATCCGGTCATTCATAGGTAACAATGGCAGGGAGTGTGCAATGGGTGCAGCCATCGTCGGGAGTGCGTCGTCGATCTTGGCCAGAAGCAGCGGCAGGTAGCGCGAGTCACCGCCACGTAAGGCTGATATCAAACCGAGGAACTTCGTCAAATAATCTCGTGGGCCGTATCGGAAGGAGCTCGTTTCGAGGGGTACACCGGACATCACATCTGTAAGCGTGCAGGCTACGTCGAATAGTTTCTCGACCTGCGTAGATGGTTATTGACTGTGCTCTGATGCTGCATTCGGGTCTCTTCACTAACCAGGCCGATGCCGTGTACTTCCATCGAGTGTATGGAGAGATTCCCCGTCGCTGCTAGCAGATCGCGTGATATCTCAATTGGGTATTGAAACGTCATGGACATGTCAGCAGAGGCCGAGGAAAGGTTTCCGTTCGCAATCGACAGTTGCCACACCATCGTCCGAAGCCACTGCTGCGAAGTCCTCAGATCCGCCGCTTGATTTTCGGTGCAGTTCAGGTACGTCGGTAAGGCATCCACAAGCTGTTGCTGCAGCATGGCAAGCCATGCCGTGGAACAACCCGAGCGTGTCCTATTCCAGAGGCCCACAAAGGTGTCATCGAACGGATGGTATAGTTTGACGAGATGAATGAAGCCTTGGATGGCAACCGTATTGGCCGGATCTTCATCGGGAACGGGCAGCTCGATGGTTGCATGCAGCGTGAGCGGTCGACGTCTCTGCAAAGCGTACGCCCTAAATCTGTCTCAGCAACAATCGACAATTTCAACCTAGAAGGACAATAACAGCTCACCTCTCCGTCACGAAGAGAAGCCAAAACAAACGCCTTTTCCTCGAGCACTCGATCGGATCTCTGGTCATGTAGCTACTCTCATCTTGCATCCCAAGGATTTGCGCCAGCGTGGTGGCCTCTCGGAGATGAAACCATGCGGGGTTGAGCTTGTCGAGGCCGAAGTAGCAGCCGAATAGGAAGAAAGAGGTTATCACGGTCGCCGTGGTTGGCGTCTCGACGTACTCGTAGCTTTTCCGTACCCGGAGAACTTCGTCGAGGAGGGTGGTGCCGGTCGCGAGGTTGACCGTCGCCAAGCCCGCCGGAACCTTCACGCCCGGCTGGATCATCATAAAAGCGCACAGGGACGTGATCAAGCAATAGTCCTCGATCGAACTGTTGATGCCCAATGCCATCTGCTGCAAGCGGGCTCGGTGCAGGATGGGCATCGTCGGATACAAGTGTTCGAAAAAGAAATCGATGCAGACATCAATCACATCCGGACCGAGCAGCCCTGGTGTCCGAGCGAAGGTGGACGACAAGGGTGGAACGTCCGAGGCCGACAGTCGATTTTGCAGCTTCAAGGCCGGCGCGGAGTGCTTCTGGGTCTCCCGCAGCTCCGAGATGACTTTCGCTCGACTCCCTTTCGGGCCTTTTTTCTGCGGGACGGCATTGTAGGTACATAGCAGGGCCGCTTGACTGCAATTTCGACACGGATGCACCCCATTGCAACGTACCTGATCCCACACTGTCAGCTGACCAGGGTTGGAGACTGCGGGCTGAGAGGCTGATGGACTAACCTTGCGGCGGTGGCACGGATCACAGGCCCTCTTGACGCTTGTGGACATGGCTCTGCTGCAGTGCCTTGTGCGTTATGGCTATCAGGCCGAGTGCCCTTTGAACGAAGCAGTTCACCTGGCGACATTGCAGTAGATAAAGAGTGGTAGTGACGGCTTGATGGTGTTGAGAAAAATTGCAGGCATCAAGCATTTTCCAGACCATTGCAGGAAGAGGATGCATGTCCAATGCGCAGCTGGTTTCCTCACAACGAGCTTGTCCCTGTCTCACTAAGAACCTTTCAGGATTGGTCCATGTCGAAGCATCGATTGTGGCTGACCTACTCGCATCCGCTGGGATTGTAAGCGTAATCCCAAGCAGAGCAAACGGTAACGGCAAGCTTATCGACGATGCGATCCATGCTCAAGAAAGTGTTTCTAGTCTTGGAGAGGGAAGCAGGAACGCTAGAGTACCTTTGCCTACCTTACCTTGAGAGTCCACCATGTTCGAGAGGGCATGATGAAGTCAAGGAGAGAGGTCCGAGTGACCGATAGCATACCAGGGACCCAGATCCCAACAATAATAATACCCGGTACCCATGAAGATTAGTCGCCCGCCGGCAAACCATACCTTACCTACCTGGTACCCTACACCACTAAGGTACGGTACCTTACTGACAGTGGACAAGGCCTGTCCTGTCAAAATGAAGGTTCTTCTTCATTGCTTCAAGACCTTCTAGAAGCTCTTAGCATGCGCCACGAGCCACGCTAGTTGAAGGCGAAGCCGGCACGTACTCGGTGTAGAGTCAGGGTTTCTACTCCCGCCTTCCGCTTCCACTGCGCAGCCTCACGTGACGTGATGCTACTGTCCGAGTACCTTACCTGACCCACACTTCTCTCCTCCTCGTCCTGTCGTCGCAATATACTGTCAGGTACACAAGTGACGACCTCTGTGCTGTGCCCAAGCGCATATGGATCCCTCGCTCCCTTCTTCTGACTTTCTCTGACTTTCTCTGACTTTCTTGAGGAGAGCTTGATAGTCCCTGCTCGTCGCTGAAACCGTTCGGAGTATATTGCCGCTACTCTACGCGCTCGCCTGAGGATGCTCATGCTCTCCACGTGGAGCAGGAATTGTCATGGAAATTTTCATCGTTCATCCGCGTTCTACCCAAGCCTCTGTTACAGAACTGTGGCACAATGAAGCTGGGGAGTTGCTCCAAGGCCTTAGATAGACGTTACTGACCAAGGCCCCATGCCCTGAGCTCCTACACATCTACCCACAGAAAGGTCGTCAGATCCTTCAAGAACAACCATACCTCCAAACACCATGACGATTCTCCCCACCACAGGCTTCCTTCGTCTCCTCCTCATACTGTTGCCGCTCATGAAGCCCGCGCTGGCCGTGCCTCCACCAGCGGCCGAGGCCGCGGACCTTCGAGCGCATCTCCCACCTCTCCAGCCCCGAGCAATCATCTGCAACCCCGAAGGCAACCCCAATCTCAATCTACAACATTGCCACTCGGCTCTCCAGCAAATCCCCCGCGGACTCGGTATAGGTCCCCCCCTCGGTGGCATGAACCCTTCGTCTCCGTACTACCTTCCACGCGATTTCATCTACAACGATTGTCGGATCGTGGTTCAGCTGGGCCCGGAACGGGACCATGCCATGCTTTCCTGGGCTTCGGTCAGGTACCGAGCAAGCCTCCTGGTGAATTTGTGCGTGGGGGGGCTGGGCGCCTGGGCCCCGGGTTTTAACAATAACGGGCTGGTTCCAGGTCGAAGTGGGAACGCTACTTATGGCGGCGTTCAGATCACGGTCGACAGGATATGATCCCGACTGTGTACAGTTCGCGCTTCGAACATGCAGGACGAAGGGTGAACCTCGGTGTAAGCAAGAGGTCGTTCAGAGATGGAGGAAATGTAGTTGAGGATGTTTCAAAAGGAAAGGAAATTTCTTAGTTCTACATCGTGTAGGGAGAAGCAAGAAAAGCAATCGAATATACTCGGCGATGTTGTTGGTGACCACAACATCATTCCATACTGCACAGGGCATAGCCCGACGCAACGTTTTTCTTCCTTTGAACGCAGCCTTTGTGGTCGCGCTCAGATATAGGAGTGACTTAGGTGGTAATCAGGGTAGAGCCACGATACCATAGAAGTCCCCCTGTGGAGACCAACATTTAGCGAAGATATTGATGATAAGCATCGCCGCGTTCCATGGCAACATTGAAGCCATTGGGCTACCCTGCAATTGGATGGACCTCCCAATGCCTTGACGATGATTTTGCTAGCCGCTATAACAAGTGGATCTGAGTATTCCTGTCAAATCGTACCGAGACAGGGCTCTCACCGTCAGGTTTGAAAAGCCAGAGCAATTTACTGGTATCACGTTAGACCAAATCCATTTGAGAGGTTATGTACTCCGTAGCTGATGCCATGTGGATACTGGTGGTCTTCCAATTAGGTACCTTACTTGCAGGCTTCAGGCCTTTCCCTGAAGCAAGTGGCATCGCACAGCAATCACTAATGGAACGGACCATCAAGTTTTGACCGTCTCGGTGAGCAAGGGTCACACGCCCTCATGGTTGTGAACGGTCAGCCAACTACCTGTCAGGCTGAAACGAGTCCGAAGGCAGAGGGCAGTGGTGAAGGGCATCATGCTGGCTGTTGGAAGCTTTTGGCCCCTGGCATGTCGATTCATTCTTCGGGGACAACTTGCGACGTCTGGTGTCAAGTGCTATTTTCTTTCCTACATCCTTTTTGTCGAGGAGCGGGTGTTCTTCTCTGACGCTATTCCGTAAGGTGTACGGACAGGCTAGCTGTAGAACTGGTGGGCGATGCTTGCTGTGCCAACCGTTGCTCTTCGCTACGGGCCGCGCTAAAGAATCCCCGCCACCTCCAAGTTTAGGTATGCTTCTTTGTATCAACTGGCAGGCAAGGAATTACACCCTGATAGTCAGATATACTGCCACTCATAGAAATACCTCACGTTCAATATTCGAAAATCCTTTAACAGCTTCACCGCTTTACTGCCATCTGGCCAAGCTATTTGTATGCGGTCCATCTCTCAACGCTTGGCCGGTTCACATGAACCCAAGAGACCCTAATCAAGTCAGCATCTGGAAGGAGGGTTGAGCTGTCGCATGGTGGTGTCGAGGATATCGGAGATCGCAGTATCTCCAGAAACCATCCTCTCCTCCCACACACCTGCCATCTAGCGCTCGCGCATATACTCCGTCGCCATCTTCATCATGTCGCCATCACCGGATTTAGCTCCTCCCGGGAGCAGTTCATACTCTTCGAACACCATGTCAGTCGGAGATGGAACATGGGATCCTCAGCGGAATACCTTCCTACTGCCGAACCTGATGGGGCTGAACTTCGCTACAATGCGATACAACGGTAAGCCTGACCCTGCTACAGTCCTGTTCTCCCTGACTTGGCTGACTAAATTAGGCATGGGCAACCGTTTCCTGATGTTGGAGCAGTATCACACACTCATTCGCGGGCATGGCGTCGTTGCGGTTCTTACTTTCCTCTGTATTGTTCCCTCGGCCATAATGATTGCTCGATTTCACGATCGAAGCCCACGGTGGGCGTTACGACTACATATCTGGCTGCAGATCCTGACGGTAGCCTTGACGACGGTGGTGTTTGTCCTGGGCTACTTCGCGGTAGGGCCGGAGCGGAGCTGGACCAATCCCCACCACGGTATTGGCCTGACAATCTTTGTGCTGGTCTTATTGCAAGCAGTTGCGGGGTGGTGGGTACACTCGAGGGAGAAAGGGAGGAGGAGAATGTTCATCCCATTGAAGTTAATGGTACGCATCAAGGCCGTTCTACTTCCCTAGAAATAAGAAACCTTACTTACGTCTTTAGCTTCATCAATGGCTAGGACGTGGGATCGCATTACTCGGTCTCGCACAGATCCCCCTCGGTCTTACGCTCTATGGTTCACCGGAAGCATTGTTCGTTCTCTACGCCCTCGCAGCTGCTGCCCTCGTTGTCGCCTATTTTGTCTTGACATATCGACGGGAGCAGCGTATAGGGTATGATTATAATAGCCAGGACAGCGCCAGATCCGACAGCAACGAGGACGAAGGGCGGCGGAAACGTCGAGGGTTCGGTGACCTTGCGAGGGATGCAGCGATTGGAGCTGGATTGGGAACCATACTCCGCTCGCGATCAAGGGCCCACAGTCGAAATCGAAATCGAAGTCGACCTGAAGTCGTTGGATCTCGACGACAGTCGTCCAACTGGGAGGACGAAAAGTACTCGCAGTATGGACACGATCCAGGCAGGGAAGGTGGTAGATGGAGAAACAGACTCTTAGAGATTGGTGCAGTAGCGGGAGCAGCGACACTCGTGAGTAAATACTTGGGCAGGAAACGGGACGTACGGCAAAACCACAACGACCCGCATTATCATGCACCGCCCGGTAGAGCGGATAGTGTTAGCGAAGATAGCGTCGCCAGGCTGGAGGAAGGCCGACTACCGCCCCCAAGGCGGCAAAATCCACCGAACCAACCTCCCAATCCACCTCTCGGTCACCGTCCAAGTTACAGCTCCTTCTCTCAGGATAGCTACGCAAGCGATGATGGGGCGCGAGTAGGCGGGCGCAGACGTCGCGATGGACTCGCTACGCTGGGTGCGGCTGGCCTCTTGCGGAATATCTTCAAAAACCGCCGAGAGAGGAAAGAACAGCGGCGGCTAGAGGACATTCGCCGGCAGGAGATGGAAGAAGAAAGAGTCGCGCGAATGAACAGTCAGGGACGCTATACTGGCGATGGTTTCCCGCCCGGACGTGGTGGCAGGAGAGGATCGCTCACCGCAAGCACAAACTTTACTGGAAGCGTGGACAATCGACCACATCCCGGTCCTGTCTTGCCACCTCCATTCCCAGCCGGTGTGATACCGCTACCAGTGGGCGGTGGTGTGGCGCCTCCGCCTCCGCCGCCGCCTCCGCCCAACGGAGAACATCGTGGCAATACCATTCTCGGTGCCAATAACCCCGTCCTGACGGGAGCTGCCCCACCAGTACCAATGCCCCATATACCCCCCGATCCACAAGGCATCCTCCACCAGGAAACATCTGGCTCTGAAATCTACTATTCGTCGGGAGGCAGACCGCATCGCCGCCACCACTTCGGCAGAGACGGGCTCGTCGCAGGCGCAGCCACTGGTGTGGCGGCTGCCGAAGCCAATCGCCATCATAGTCAGAACAGCACCGGAGAAGATAGTGTGACCTCACCTCCCGTGAGCGTCAAGGTCAAGGTGCACCCCGACGGACGACACGTCACGCTCCGGCGCCTGCCAGAACAAGAGGCGGCAGCGGAGCGGGATGCACGCCGTCGCGAACGACAAGGCAAGAACCGCCGACAGGGAAGTGCCAATTCCTTAGGCGGTACCGACGGGAGTGAGCGGTGGCGTCGTACCGAAGCTCTCGAGCGGCAACAGGCGGAGGCAATGAGGAGCCAGAACGAGGTGGCGGCCGAGCACAGGCCCGATGGATTGCTGCCTCCACCGCCACCGATTCCGAGTAGCTCCATCAGTCCTGGCACGGGGAGTGTTGGGAGTCCAGGGACTTACGACGGGAACGGGACCGAGGCGAGCGCGGACTATGCGAATAACAGGCGGAGAAGGAGGGCCGAGAGGGCGCAGGCGAGGCAGGCGAGGCAGGAGCATCGGGTCGAGTTTGAGTGACTGGCTAGCGAGGTTCGGGGGAACTGAGGATGGGTGGTTGTGGGAGTCGACCAATGGCGGTCTGTGATTAGCGCGGCGTTTTTGCTTGCATTCATGGGTCGAGACCTTTCTGGCATTGTAGGTGATCCTTTGGGTTCCGTAAAGGATTGGCAGGAACAAATCTGGCCCCGAATAGGAACATGATAACTCATGATGGGAATGTGCTTGGAGATGTTACGATGGTTCAAATTCTTCGCCGATCGACACTTCTCCCGTATCATTTAGTCCCCTGGGTTGGGTGCGAGGAAGCCGTGCAAAGTCTGCTCTTCCACTCAGCTCTATGATCCGACTCTCAGCTCTGCAAGGGGTCCTAAGTTGAAAGGTTGACTGTGTCTGATCTCTTCACCGCAACTACTTCAATTCAAAGGATTGGTTTAGACAGTCGTTTCGCTAGCATCCTAATCAATTAGACTAATGGTGTGGCCTGCAAGTTGGTCCCGCAGTCGCTGTCTGAATAAGGGCTCGTGTTACTTTACTGCGGGCACAGTGCAAGTAGAGTAAGGCTACGTACGGTAAGAAGCCTTGCCAACTCAGTGAGTTCACCATAAGGGTACTATGTCATAAGGCGGGAAAGAGAGAATAGGTTTGGCTGTGAATGCACAGCGCTGGTTCTCCGTGTCCTCGTCTCGGTTCCTCGCGGGTTGATTCACAGCGTGTCGGTTCGTCTATATATTCTTCTCTTTCATCCTACGAAGACTTCTCCTATGCATCCATTCCATATTCATCTCTCCCCATTTATCTGCCAGGATTATTACAACTGTTTTGATATTTTACTATGCTTCGTTCTTCTGCGTTGCTGTTCCCTGTGGCTAGACCTTTCTGTTGGCCTCATGCAGCTCCCACGCCCCATTAACTCGCAGCCAGATTGTTGCCTGCGTTGCTCGAGGCGTATAGGCAGAGCCCAAATCACTAAAGCAGAGATCCTTGGCATACCTGTACCTCCAATTAGTGTGCATCTTTCACTCATGCAACCAAAGTCTCTTTAGTCACCGGACTTGAAGCTGAGGTTATGTTAACCCTAATCCTCTAATCAAACTTGCGTCGTACTAATCCTCAGAACCCCCAACCTGATCTTGAGACTCCAACTCTACTTCCACCCATTCCCTGCATATGACCAAGTCTCTGCGCACAGTTGTCGCCTCTAATTCAACATCACTCACTTCTCTGAATCATCATGCCGTCCTTTCTTAACCTTGCACCTGAAATTCGGAATATGATATACTCTTTACTTCGTGTTGTTACTGAGCCCATCGATCTCGCTTTGCGGCTTCCTTACATTGATGGTCTTCCCAAACTGAATTATGGCCGCAATCTGTGGTTCGCATACGTCGCCGACGTTCAGCCCATTTCTGGCATATCAGTACGGTTTATGGAAGCCGTGCCCGGCTCTCTCGCTCTTGGCAACTACTTTGGTGCGCCACAGCACAACGCAGTTGGGAGAACTTTCCGCTCATCTCTGTGGAGACAACACTCTATCAAAACCCTAGCCATGTTAGAGCAGTACATGGCCGATCAGGGCATCTTGGCGGAAAAAATAAGCAGTAAGTATTCGATTGTTTCGAGAAGATCCTAATATTCGTCGTTTTTCGGGACAACATTGAAAGAAGCAAAATTTCAGACTAATTTTCGAATTTTCGAAAATGGGCAAAGATTCCAACCCTGCTATAGCAGGACAGCACCAGATTGTTTATCTCCGCCTGCGGAACTGTCGCCGAAGGGAAGAAGCACTGACCCGTTCAGATTCACACTCTGTGGAGGGATCGAATATCCATCTTGATTCACAAGACCAAAGTTGTCCCTCCAAAGTCGCCTGTTCGAAAATCTCCTCGGGCCTTGGTCGTACGAGAAGTTAACATTTTCAATATCGTTCGATAGAAACGAACATTTGATGGCTTACTAGCGCACCCTTTAACTTCATTCCCTAGTGACTAGCTTATCGACAACATCTCTCTTCGTTTTCGATAACCCCAACCGCTAACCTCACCCAGTAAGCTCACCTTTACCCCAATTCCGCAAAACAACATACTGATCATGTATATAGCTCCGTCTCACGCATCCTCTAATAAAGATGATACTGCCTGGCAATTGACAACATGATTAGATTCTTTCCTTAAGCTCACTGCCGTCTCCGTCTCCGTATCAGCATGAAGCTCGCCTTACTGACCGTATACAGACATCTCACCTCAATCATGGTCCCCTCTGACAACTCCTTCCAGCGCTCTCCCACCTCCCCTTGTACGCCCCCTAATAGCCGCGAGACGGCCGTCGGCCCGTCGCGGGAAGTGTCTATGGATCGTTCGTGTTTCTCCTCCTCGCGTGTTGATTTCTTCTCCTATCGATCTCTCAAGAATACTACATTTAGTGTCGTTCGAGTGCTGGCTGTTACAGTCATAACGCTCTTACTGCCTGATCTTACCCTACCTCACTTCTGAATCTCTCGCACTCGTTACAGGTTTCTGAACTTTACCGAGTCATTATATAATAAGAATTATTGTCTTGATACTTCGTCGGTACACACTCAAGTGCCGACTGAAAAGCCATTGGATTCTAGAGGCGATGAACTCAAGTATCAGTCTCTTTCCCTCGCTATTTCACCCGGAAGGAAATGCACCATCTTATAACAGAGAGTGTTCCTGGCATATCTTACAACTGCCAAGCCAGGGTACCTTTTCTGCTTCTTAAGCATACTTTCAGCGCTAGACAAACCATCAAAATACTTCGAGTCAATTTTTACTTTGTGTGGATCTTTGTTGCAGATTGAATTCGACGTCTTGTCCACAATTGCGTTGAGCGGCATGACAGAATCTTCATATAGTTGAGAGCCTGCTGTTACGATGTCGAATGCTCAAGAAGGACTGATGGAAGGCTCTGGTCAGGCCAAGGTTAGGTAATCTCAGACGAAATACTGATGCATCTCAGTGTTTTAAGAATTCAGATGTATCACACATCTGCAATCGCGCGACTGCCAAAATCCTTACGCCGTGGCGCAACACCACGAATGATTCAGATGGTCAAGACAAGGAATACAACAGGGACTCATTGTCTACTCTTCTCATACTACTATCAGAATTTCTCGTGAAGGCGGCAACATGAGGGCCAATGACAAAAATACCACTTCAACAATTTCTGCTTCCCTTCTTGAGAGAGTGCTTTACTCAGCGCCTGCTCACTGTTTGGTGTGTATAGCTCAGCCTTCAGGAGATAAGGCCTATGTCAGTAGAGATCGGATCAACTTCAATCTACTGAACGGTCGACGAAATTCGCGCATTCCCCAACAATACCCTGACCTAGTCCAGCCAGCAGAGAGACCGCAAGGTGACACATTTACAGTCCATGAGAAGTCACCAGGTATAACTATTACCATGACCCCTATCTGCCAACTCTTATGAGCAGGCACTCTGGAAAGTCCTTCGAAGGAGGGATCAGAGTGATGTGGAAGTCAAATTAGAGTGTCTTGGCAGAACGGAAAGATAGATGAGAACCTTGATTAGCTATAAGCAGCTTGAGGAAATACTGTGGTCATGTGGACGAGGTGTTAACAAGAGACGATGGTCAACGACGCCGTGGATTATCATTACAACATCACTCAACGTCTTCTACAGAAAGTTTTGCGCGCCACGCAGCTAAAGGAAAAGCCGCAACCGCAACCCATGAGCCAAGCACCGTTGAGCATGGGGCGTTCAGACAAGGCCATCAATGACCGGCAATAAACGCCAATACCGCGCTCCAGGCCATAGGACGTGTACACCGACTTGGTCAAACGAGACCGCAAACCATCACGATAATCTTCCTCGACAATAGTTTTAATCATCACGCATCTCTGACATCAAATGGTGTGAGCAGCCAACATTAACGAAGGAATATGCAATATGCAGTAATGACGGCGAGAGATTCTCCGAAGAAGGCGATTCAGGTGCCTTTGCATTAAACAGAGATGTCGATTTTGACCAAGCCCGCAAGATGATCCCTCAGATAGCCGGACAAGGGAATGATGTTTTCCAAGGCGCACTTGATTTGGCAAGAGCGACGCAGAGTACCGCCTCACCCGATTCTGAAGTGTCGGAGCCAACTGAGGACGTGGAGGATTTGGTTGTCAAGGATGATGCAGATAAGATTTTTGCAGAAAATGCTTGGTCAGTGTCAGTCCCGAATGAATTGGGATGATCCGATGGATCTAGGTCTGTCAACCATTAAGACGAGGGCAAGGGACGTTGACCACGGTCAAGGTATACCCTACCATGTGAAAATGGTAGAAGTAATGTACAGCAAGCTGTATATACTCACTGAGAGCTGAGTTGCGGCAAACTGACTTATCCTGATCAATCTCTGCCCTCCAGAGTGAGGCTGGATGAAATCAATGCGTATTTTGCCATCATCAATGTGCCAAGCAAAGACTGGGACTGGGACTGACCGGGCGATTCCAATGGATGGGGCAAGATTAGGGTCACAGAGGCCGGCTATGGAAGTTCCAGCCATAATAATATTTGTCTCTGGGGACAATTGCTATGTAGTCCATCGGGGTTACTACCATCTCTGTGGTGCAGACGGTAGGGATAATGAAGATATGAGCGACAAGACAAACGCCATACTATCATTTTCCTTTGGCGACAAGCTGGGTCGATCAACTTGCCCAAACAAACACCTTTAACGCATCCCTCCATCCACAAATTCTACCAAAGAGATATGAATTCGTCCTCCATACTGGCATGGAGTAAGGACCAGAACACACGATACACTGATGAACTAAACGAAGATATTACCAACTTCATCGATCCCAATCTACTCTTGATGCCGGAGACCTGCGCTTCAAATACCGACCGTCGCCATTAAGTCAATGGTGGATACCTACCTAGTGGAGAGACGATATTCGCTACGGAGCCCACATAGACGTCTGCTGTACTTCAAGACAACTTGTTAGTGGGTCTTGACCCAGAAAGAGATATTCCGGAAGACGATTGGTCTGCCACGGTCGTACGGTCTCTTCCATACTCGAAGTTTGGAAATGTAACTATAATAATAAGACGGCGCTACCTCAAAGAGGAGGCACGCTATGACGATACCGATCTGCTAGTAGCTCCGGCAATGTTTGAAACCGAGGATCTGTGCCGTGGCGGTACCGGTTGAGGTCAAGATTCGAATCCTGGGAGAAAAACAAACCCTGTCCCGACAGATAAACGCACTTCGGGAGATCCAAGATGATAAACCCCAGTGGTAAAAGTAAGAGCACCGTCTCTAAGCCCCCGCCGACCTCCCCTAAAGAACGGGTGGCATTTGCGATGGCCGCGGTTATTATGGTGACCCGGGCCATCAAATCCAGAGCAAATGTCAGGAAAGACAGGCGGAAGGTCATTGCCGCCAGTCTGAAGATGGAGCAGGAGAAACTCCAGAAGGAGCAGGATGTCCTCGCCAAGGAAAGGGAGGACCGAGTAGCAGCAACAGCCGTAGTTGCTGGTTGCAGCGCTGACAGAACGAGTGAGTGGGACGTGAACCCGACGCAGGGACAGGGAATCTATGAATCCATGTACTGTCCATGATAGCTAACATGTGCTCTTCGAAAACCGAAGGGATGCTGATCGGCGTAGCATTTCAGCTAAGGAGACCTCTGGAGAAGATAGAAAGAGTCTGTACCTTTCACCTTCAAGATATGCTGCCTTTATACATCGAGAAATAAGGCTGTGGAAGGTTCTCGCCTCAGCTGGCTACTCACTGATGTCTAGGGCCTCTCAGTGATATGGCAAAAAACCTGGGCCAATAATAGGGGCAACAAGATCACTGGGGAAGTTTGGGCAAGATAAGGCAAACCGATTTTACAGGGGCAAGGAAAGCCAATAGAGGCAATCAGAAACCCAGCTGCCCAGTCAGGTATATTCTCAGAGCAACAACTCACAGCGGAATGTACGCTTTCGGGGAACAATAAGTAGCCTCTGTGCAAGCTTCCATGGTGAGGGCACTTGACGCCGGCCACCGCAATTTAACAAATGCAGGAAGTGCGCCATTGACCTCGTCCAATCATACTCTTCTTCTGCTCAAACCATTCCATCTTACACTCTGAAGCTGTCCTCTCTGCGAGTCGCGTTGTCACTCTTCTTCTGCACGATACCGCGCGATTTTATACACTTCTTCTGCTCAAACCGTTCCAGCCCACACTCTGAAGTTGTGCGACCGTCTAGGTTTCTTCGCAAGATATCCCTCCCAGAAAAAACATGACGAATGTTTGGAGCAAAGAAGTGTCTTCGGCAGCTGGCTAAGCGGTATTGTCATCACCCTCACGGAAAGATTTGTGCTCAAACAACTACCTGTGGAAGCTGAAAAGTCTCGGCTCTGTCATCTCCTCCGCCTCAGTGGCCCCCTCATGTCCACCATACCGTCAGCACCACAATAATCTTTGCGAACGGCAGATTGTTATAACTTCCTCAGCCCTCGGGCCTTAACCCTTATTTCCCTTTCGCCTTCGGGCCTCATTTCCTTCTTGCCTCCGGGCCCGTTCGGCTCATTAGCGGTCGGGCCTTTGTGTGCCAGACAACCTCCTTATGTCTGTGGTTATCTCTTCACCTTCCCCTTTTGCGTCGGAGGCCAAAGGGCTAATTTACTTTTTTGTGGTACATGGTCAAGGCTATACGCCTGAGTGGATATCCATCCTTTACCACTTAAAATATCTGACCCTAAGAATACAACACTGCGATAATTCTTGTCATCTCTTTCCGGTGCACTGCACCCATTTTGGCGCTTTGATTCTGTCAATATTGTTCTTGCAATGTCTTCTTCGGAAGGCAGTGCGCCGCTGGCCACAGATGTCTCATCTTGGCCTTCAGAAACCTCTTTAGCTCCAGTCAATAACTGGTTGCAGACATTTTGTCTCGGCCTTGAAAAACATCTTAGGGGGACTCGGTCAGGCTCATACGGCTCAATGGCTCATTATGTCATGATATGATAGGTGATAAAAGCTGAAAAAGAAGAGGAGCTGTCTGTGCGAGGAAAGGCTCTGTGGGAGCTGTACACCTTCGGGGTTAATGTTTACCCGGAATGACTCAGGGCAGTCACCTTTCGACCGTCACTCTCTAACTTTTTTGGGTTAGCCGCTGTTAGCTGCATTGAGGCGTTCACTAGACTCCGACGGATATGACTGCTAACATTAGTAATGGTCCCTTACTAGGTAAGGTACTGCTGTCGCCCTTGCTGTCGCCCTCATCCTCACTGACACCCCCTTTGTCACCCGCACTGACGCCCCTGCTGTTGCCCCCACTGCCATCCCCACTGTTGCTCTCACCCCACTGTCACCCCCGCTGTCGCCCCCTCTGTCGCTCCCGCTGTCGCTCTCACAGAGATAATTAAAATGGTCAGACAATGAGGTGATGAAAGCAAGCAAGGGCAACAGTGAGGGCGAGAGCAACAGTGGGGACGACAGCGAGAGCAACAGCAAGAACGACAGCACAGTGTGAATGCTCTATCTTACTAGTGAATGCCTCCAATGCAGCTAAGAAGGGCTAACGGAAAAAGGTTACAAAGTGACGGTCAAAAGGTGACTGCCCCGAGTCATTCCGATGCATACCCAGAGCTTTCCGCTCTAAGGACACTTACAGCAGATTCCGATCGGTTGCAAGCTAACGTATGTTGTGGAATTTGCGCCGACCAAGGCAAAACAGAATTCCCAAGGCCCCGACGGTCTTGGCCACTGGATTAGGTCTTATCAGTCTCATGCAAGGTTGCCGCAACAGCCGGCAAGGGACGGTATTGGGAAAGCTCTCAAACAAGACCAGTTGGGTCCTCCGAAAATGGGTTCAAGCATCGGCATTCGCGGCAGCGAGACTACCTAATCATCTGGAGAAGCTATGTCAAGTCTTTAAAGGCATAATCAAACATAACTTTACTCTACAACTATCTCGTTGCTATTAGCCCATCAATTGCCCTTTCAGCAGCTTCTACTTCTTGATAAAAATGCTTCCCGAATCGCTTTCTGACCGCAACCGCTTTTTTAATTTTTCTGACCGATGTTTTTGCGGATTTCTGGCTCCTGCTATCACAATGGATACAGTTTGAACTCTTCAAAACGAGGATCTCCCATGCCAGTAATCCCCAAGCGTCAATGAAGGTCAGGGGGCTCTCCAAGGAGAAGCACCAAGAGATCAGAGCTGGGATTGCCGACTCAAAAGAACTACAACTTATATCAACGCACCGAGTCAAGTCCAACGACCCTTACACGAGTGCCTGGAAGGATTTAGAGTCTCACATCGTATGCAAGAGGTCTGGTGAGAAGGATTTCCCATGTTCGTTTCTTTGATTTTCTCGAAGAGTTTCTGTGACTGTTTAATTTTAAAAGAGTGGCAGAAGCCGGATGGTATCGAAGACATCAATCTTCTGCTGTGTGGGCAAATTGAGCCCAACATATCTAGGGTAATCTAATGTGTATAGATAGTCAATTCAACCGTGCACCCCACCAGCTCCTGCCGCTCCCACCAACTTTGCTGGGGTGGTTATTTCTGCCTCCTCGGAGTTCATGTCTCTCAGATAACGACATTGGTAATCACTGTGAGCCAGATCAACTGAAGTCCCATCGGCGCAACAAGGAAGCAGACCATCAAGCTCAAACTGCAAACATGTCTGACTGTTGGGACGTGCGCAGCCATCCCTAAAGATCAGCGAACGAGCACGGGAGTAGTGAGAGATCTGGGACCTCGTTGATAGAGGTCACCGTTGTATAAAGTGTGGATACATTACCATCAGAAATGGCCCAACAACGCTGTCTGGGCACTTGGGGCCCCACAAGGTCAGGAAACTACACAATTATGAAGAGAATGATCTTCCTCAATAGTTTTACAGCAGCTGGCCTCTAAACGCCAAATATGTCGACGTCACTAAGGACAATTACCCACCTAGAAGTGATCGTCCCTCAAACTATATGGAGGATAATTCTCGCTGGCAATCCCAAAAAAGGTACGAGTTGACCTGTGGACATCATCGCGGAGGAACAATATCTTGAGCAAGAACCCAATAAAGGCTAAGATATGAAGAGATTGGACGATAAGCGCGTCAGTGATTGGAAAGGTGAAGAGCATGGCTATCAAAGTGACGACTTGCTGTCTGAAAGATACATTGATGTCGCCGATTTCGCCCGCATTGGTACCAATTAGAATACCGACGCGAAGAATCAAAGTTATCGTACTTGGCGCTGGGGCTTCGGGGATCGATTTCTTCAAGAACGCCATACCGCAGCTGAAGCAAACGGTCAGCCAGAGTCCGTCGCCACAGAGAGAGAATGCTTTATTACATTAATGACTTATAGTATTTAGATTGTCAAACTATAATTAATAAGCTGGGGGATCGATATCTGGAAGACGCCCGTCCAGATCCTGGACTTTTTTCGCGACACATTTCGGAAATTTAATACCGTCAAGGACCCATCCCACCCCCAGACATTACGTCGTACTCGCCGCCAGCCACTACAATCTCGTCAGCCTTTCGACCTGAAGACGTAGGTACTTCGATCCACATCTTGACGAGGCCTACGGGAAAGGCGACATCGTGCAAATAGGGAAGGACGTCTATTACTGTGACGTTAACCTCTTCCTCCGACAGGCTAAGTTGATAGCCATGGTTAAAGGCCCTTACCTTATTCGAAACAGCTTACACATTTGTTTTGGTACAGGTGGCCTGCGAAATCCACAGACCCTTTACGAAGGATGGAATAACTCAAGAAAACTATTCGCTACTACACTTTCTCATAGCTCAGTTCAGACAGGTGGTGAGCGTCTGACATGCAACTTATGCTTTGGGCTGAGAGTTCTTCCATAAGCAACGACCATGATGAAGGACAAAAGAGAGACTTGTGAGCTGACCAGCTCAACGCATTTGACACTATATGTCTACAGAGAGAATCCGTCTTGACCATGCTCTCGATGCTGCTGACGCAAGAGTCACCTGGCTGTTCCCCTGCCGTCCTGTCATCATCGCCTGTGGACGGAGTGCGGCCAGCCGGCACTGCGAGCAAGTAGCTAGCCTAGCCAACTCGTGGAGAATTTGGCCTCGCCATCAGTGTGATGGAGTGGGCTGGCATGGCGAAGTCTGTTGACATTCCAACCCAATGGATGGCTCATGCAGTTGCAGCTGTTCTAGCCCGTGCTCAACCGTGGAGACTATAGAGTGGATCAAGATCACTGGTGACCAGACTTGTTACTACATCTACATTGAGATACTGCTTCAAGTCTAAGCACTCATACTATCATCAGATCCCCAAAAAGCGAGCATTGAAGCTATCTTATCGTGCAGATTATCCCTTCGACATACACTAACAGCCAAACGCCTCACTTGCTCACGATCTAAGCAAGAGAAGAAATCTCGCATCAGGTTCCTGTGCAATCTGCTGTGCTTACTTTGCCTGACTCCAAAATGTATGGACTATCCCAATGTCTTCAGCGAAGGAAGTCAGGAATGAAAGATGACCAAAGCAGTCAAGACACACAACAAGCAGAACTGCAATTACCTTTACACTACAGTTGTAAGTCATCTCACCAAAAAGCATGAAAATTCACCTCTTCCCTGAATCCTGGCGTCCCAGGCAGCCCGCTCTGGATGCCATCTCGAGTCAGTAGGCGGAAACCACACCTCTTGTGCTCCACATACGGATGGCGCACGGCTGCGCCATGGGACCGATTACCTTCCATTGCAGTGTACGAGCGTCGGGACTATAAAGGCCGGGGCAAATAATGCGCATGATACATGCATTCCTTCACACAATTTCACACTAATCTTTTGCCTGGGACTCTCCGGGGCTCAGCCAGTTCCACCTACGGCTCTGCCTTTGAAGATAAAATAGTCAAGAAGCTAGGGCTTAGCTTCGAGATTCCACTCTAGAGGGGAAGGGAAGTACATCTGAATTTGATCTGAACTTGGGGTTGTAGCAGAACCTGGACGATTGTTTGCGGACGGTTAATGTTGTTGAGAATTTGGGCCTTTCACTGTTTGTTCTGGGCTGGCATGTGGAAATCGTGTGTGATCAAGACACACAGAATCGCATCTCGACGAGTAAGTCATACTTGATGGGGATATTACAAAGCAATTTTATTCAATGGCAGCCATAGCCGATCCTATAATCCAACTCTGATGTTGGAGCTCAAGCTTGATTCAGTCCGCTGTTACGGCGGACAATAAGAGGCTTAACAACAAACCCTCGGCCGGTTTGAAACTCGGTAGTTTTCAGCTTCACAGTTTCCTTTGCACATTTATATAGTCCGAGTAGCGATCTCAGCTCGACGCTACACAGCTCTGCAACATTCCATGAACTTCACCACAGCCCCACCGCAAACTAGCCCTATCCGATCACCGCCCCCTCCCTCTGGTCTTACATATCCAACCTTTCCCTCCAGTTCACCAGCCAGACCCTCACATCAACCCAATCCGAGACCCCATCCACCACGATACACCCCTCTATTTCATCCATATCCTGACCAGCTACAGCCCAGCGTCTGATGAGACTACTATAGTCCTCAAAAGATCCTCTTAGGTCCCTAAACCTGGCAGCAACCGAGCCCGGTCCCGGGGGAAGGAGGGTCCCGGTCGAAGAGAATATCTCACCAATTTTGAGCGCGTTGCGGTAGTGGAGGCCCAAAGCAGAAAAGTTCGGTGTAACACTGTTTTGGTGGGGGCTTGTTGGTTGGTGTGTTGGTGTAACGTTGTCAATGGGGACGGGTGAACAAGGGCGTGGTGTATCGTCAATGTGTATGAAATTGTCCTCATCATCTCCTTCAGAGTATGGTCCAGGGTGAAGGCTAAATTCGTCATCATCTGAGCTGAGAACGTTTTGCATGTCGAGTCTCTCAATGGCGCTTTCTTCCCACTCCATAAGGTCGGCTGCTACCTTTGGTACAGTATGATCCTGGTGAGTTGGGTCCATCTCGGGTGGCGCTAGTCGTTCCGGCACGGCGCTTGAAGCTACCTGTGTAGTTCCATTTCGGCTTATGTCGCTCATGGTGGTGGAATTGAGATCAGTAGAAGGAATTGGAGTGGAGCTTTGGAGCTGCATACTCGTCCGGTTCGAAGCATTCTTCGCTGGTACGAATGGCAAGATGAGGCCGGATGTCTCACCATTCACCTTGATCTCCTTCGAACACGCTAACGGATTCTGCGGTTTTAGATATTGTCTTCCGACTTGTTCCTTCGGATGCATTTTGAGGAGGGCGCTCATTGGGTCTGGGTCCGAAACAGAAGGATCTGTCTGCTTTTCCGGCACTCCTTCCTTAGATTGGATAGTCAGAGGCGCCGTGCAAGACGGTTGCAGGCCGCTCCCAGCATCTTTCTCTATCGTACATCTTACCCTTTGGTCTTCTTCTAAGCTTCGAGCAAGTAGCAGCCTCTCTTCCTCCCTTTCTCGCTCGGCCTCTTCAAAAGCTAGCTCGTCCAGAATCGCCCAGTGTAGTTGAGTCGTATTCTCATGATGCCTGCCGACTTCGTGATCTTCGTCCGAAGTTTCGATCGTTTGTAGGTCGTTCGCATCACTGTCTTGATGGGAGTTATGATTGTTCGTAGCGACATGGTCGCCCAAGAACATAACTCCATGAACCTCATCATCTTGGTCCTTCGAATAAGATTTCTCGGAAGTATTCATTCCCATCTGGTCCATCCAACTGTCAACTGCGCTAGCACGCTTCTGCTGGGTCCAGTGTATTTCTTTTCTGGGTGGGGCGTTCGGATTACTGCCTCTGAAGTTCGAGTCCAGCCTTCTGCCACGAGTCCGGTGACGTACAGAATTGCTGTCCTCCCGTGCACGTTGCTGCGTACTCGTTGTTGCTCGTCCACCTCTGCTGAATGGTCTTCCGTTGTAATCTGCAGTGTTGCCTTGATCCGATCCCCATGCCGCAGATGAGCTTCTGCTTCGTCCTTGAACCTCACCCGCGAGAAGAGGAAAACCCATCTCCACCAGTTTGATCTGCCCAGCCAATTCCTCAAATTTCGCATCCGCCAATCTTTCCTCGTTGTCCCACCTCTGGCGATCGTAGTTTGCAGGGTTGCCCCACTCATCGTCGCCCAGGTCCTCAATCAAACCAGCCCAGTAAAATTGTCGTTTCTTTCGCGTGGCTTTGAGTTCGTCCATTTCGCGTCTCAGAGGATGGTCAGCTGGTAGAGGGCCGGGACGCGAGGCGTTCGTTGTTGGGAGGCCGCTGTGAGCTCGTCCTGGGAGCGGAACCTGCATCTGCGGCTCCGGTGCTGGTACCTGCTGTTGACGCAGTGTGCCAGATATGGCTCGTGGCGCTCTGGGAGTGTTCTTGGAGCCGTGCATGCCACGTCCTTGTTGAAATGGCTTCCATTTGTTCCGGTCACGGTTCATAGGAGCGAAGCGTTGATTCGGCTCTCCACCCCACTCTTGACAACTCTGATCTATGGAGACAACTAGCGGTGGCATCCCCATTAACAGCTATCTGAGTAGGCAAAGGTACTGCAAGATAGTATACACGTCAGTCGACGCCACTCAAGGATCCGACTGCCGCTCTTACCTTGAATTAATGATCTCACAGCACGTATCCGATCATCAAGCCTCGCGTTAGCGAGAGGGTTGAGTGGTATATGATATCTATAGAAGCTAAGTTAGTCCATGAAAGACTAGCAATTTGCGCTCACTGGAAGGATAGCAGAGGCTGACCTCACAGACTGTACGCTCCTTCACTCGGTCGTTGTTCAACCCAAGATTGCTTCGGGCCACATTTCAATGTGAGATCATATAGAGTTACTTGTGCCGGCACATGAGCCCGGAGATACCGCCTCGGTGCATTTCGCAAGATGCCCTAAAGGTGAGCTGCGGTGCTGCTTTGAGTATGTGGGTAACCGTGAGAAACACCGATAATGAATCCTGACTCGTTGAGGTGGCGTCTTACTGCCGCCTAGTGGGGTAAGCATATTGTGGGTGTCATGGCAGTGGTAGGAAGATCAAAATGAGAACAGGTACTTCTTGCGGTAGACATGCTTCAGGCATTCGAGGCTATAGAATCTACGTCTTCTTATAGCGAATACCACTACCATAAGTGAGGTTCAAGCACTTTTCAGCTCTAAGCGATGATCAAGCGGTTCGTTCGTACTCATGTTAAGTTCGTTACTCAGACATCCTCCCGCAGTGCTGTCCACACCATCCGTAACATCGTGAAGCGGCCTCACCAATCTCACCACCATGCTCTGCACGCTGGGAATCAACCATCAAGACGAGTCCAGCACAATATCTCTGTTAGACGCTTCCGATGGACCCATCAACAATAATCGGCTCCTGCTCATTTCGACCACTTGAGGTCCCGGTCAAGACTTCAGCGTCAGAGTTAACTTCTTGATTTCTGTCAAGCCTGACCGCGAGGATTCTACCCCTGAACAGAGTTCCATTGAACATATCGATAGCCTTTGTCACATCTTCAGCTCTGGTAAACTTGACGGCTGCGGATCCCTTAGACCTCCCGGTACTAGTATCGGTGTTTACTTCACATCGAACAATACGCCCAACGTTTCTCATCAAGTTTTCGACGTCAGCAGAAGTGGCTTGGTAGCTCAAATTCTGAATGAAAACACCGCGGGCTTCGGTAAGCACTGCACCGTGCCTAACGTTGACCGGCATGCCATCGTCTTCGGTGTGAAATATATGCGATGGTGCATATTGCGCATATTGCAGAGTGTGGGGTCGTCCAGGTACCGATTGACTGGGGTCCATTGGCCTTACTGAAGGTACAGGGTAAGACACAGTACTTGGAACAGGTAAGTATTGTTGTCCAGGCAAGGCTAGGTGTGAGGTAACCCAGAGTGACGCGCCGCTTTCAGTGTTCTCGAGATGTATCCGAGCATCAGCACCATATCGATTACTCGGAAGTTCTGGCTGGTGAAGCCAGAGTAGTGGGGCTCGCCGCCACTGCGAATTGGCACCGTGTTGTGTGTGCCCGGCAGAGGCTAAACCCGAGTCTTGTAATGCGGGAGAAGTCTCATTAATCAACATCGCTGTCAGTAGACACCCATCCCATACAAAGGTCGAGGCATGAGCTACCATAACGTCAGCGGAATGCTCCTGCTTATCCTATACCGCAAAATTTACCCCAAATTTCTCTGCCGTGTTCTTCTCCTTTCACGGGGATATAGCCAATTCCGATATTCTGATAAACCTCAACACGTCCGAGTATGCCTTTCACTTCTCTGCGATGTCGATTAGCTATTGTCACATTCGCACCATCCTGAGACTGGATCATAGAACACTTGTACTCTTCAGTTCGCCGGATTGTTTCTCCTAGCCATAGTCGCGCAAGATCCTTGAGGTCTTTCCAAGTCGTTTTAGGTGCAAGCTTCTCCATAAAGCCATGTCAGCCAGCGTCGAAAGTATTATAGCACCTCTAGGATTACAGAAGACATACGCCGTGAACATAAACAGTGAACTTATCCGCAGCTCCCTGTCTTGTGAGATTCGAGTCCCGACGTTGGGGCATGCTCTGTTTTAGATGATGCACACCCTTCACCGGAAGATTATTGTAGCGAGGTCGTAACGTTTGCTTCTATATTGTGTGTCAGATATCATACCCACAATTCCTTCGGCAAAAGCTTACCAAGATACTGATTGCTCTGCAAATGATGAGGACTTGTCCAGACCAAGTAGAGACTTGCCTGTGCAGCAGCTGTTAGATTTATAGACCTTATCTAGCAGTGAAGGTTGGGAAGGATTTTACCTGGAACCCGATCAGGTAGCAGCCAGTCCGACAGATGTACGGAGTAGACAGATGAAAGGCACCGTACAGCCGGTTTCCAGCATGAATATTCTTCTCACAGACAAACGAGAGTATTCATCGCCATGTAAGTCACCCCAATAGCGAAGCTGTTAGCCAATATGCAGCCAATACTTGGAGCTTAGTCGGAAAGATTGTTCTTCTGTGACCTAGGGCACCCGTGCCTAAATGCTTGTCGAGGCTCGGAAAGCGGAGAATACACAGCGGCATCCATGCCGAGCAACCGCATGGTTGAGCAAATGGACAAGCTCACCCTTGCGTACCTGCCCTGCATCGAGCAATGCTTCCATACGATTTCGCCAGTTATTTCAAGGGCTGACGTCGGAGAGTCGACTTTTGGCAAATGGTGATGCGGCCATGTGCATTTGAGAGCGATTGGCATTGCCCCGGGCCATGTGCGCATGATCATCATACAGTCATTGGCTGATGACCATCCCTGGATCCGATCCTCTGCTTGTAGGCCCCTTCTACTCCAACGGCTGCATGCCTGGGGGCAGGCCAAAACCGAGCAAAGAGCTTTCAGATACGCCCTGATCTGCAGGACTGGCGCGTCATCGAAGAGATCTTGAGTTGAAGATCAAAGCACTTTAGGACGATAGACCTTCTTTGCTGGTACGAGTATCCCTTTCTGCAGAAAACAACGCGTCCGTAACAGGAGTCGATAGCCGATTCTCCAATTGAAACAAAGAATAGAATTGAAGTGAAGTTCTTGCTGGAATATCAAAATGCAGTCCGGAAAGCAGAGCAGACTTTATGAGAATAGAAGTCCGCCTGAAGGTTTTATTCCTTCTAGCAGCACAGAACTTTAACGTAGTATAGACAGAATGATGTTGATGATGGCCAACAGTTTGCAGGAGAAATGGTGATGTGGTAACACAAGAGCTCAGTGACAAGGGTATAATTGATGGAAAAACTGTCCCTAGATACGACTACCACCCGATATCTGCTCACAAAACCGGGTCAAGATCCCTGTCCTCGTCCAGCTCCAAATGTCGGCCAGGAAGCATCACATTCCCAAGTAGCAAGTGTTTCCGGTAGTACTAGTATGGGTAGACCAAACTCTGGTACAGTATATTGCTGACCTTAGATCATCTATGAAGTACTGTGACGCCAAATATTCAAAGCTCTTACACGTAAGCAGAGCATAAGAGTGGGTCATGTTGTAGCGAAGGAGATCTTCCGCTCCATTCAAGCTCAATTCGCGACTGGTGTGATTACCAGACGTCTGATATCAGCTCTTTGTATCCGTTCGTAACCTAGAAGCTGGCATGGCCCATTTACTTAGGGGAGTACAGCGGTCGAATTATTATTACGAGCTGTTATCCAATTACCTTCCCCTGTACCTCGGTCTTTTGACGACCCGAGAGATCAGAAGTTCCCGGGCAAGGGAATTTTCGAGGAGATGGATAATGTGAGATGACCAGGCTGATGCACCGAGTGTTGTTGACAGCTCGATATTGGGTTAGACAACCTCTCGTTGACATACAAAGTGCTGTGCCTGCCAGAAACAGTCCGAAACAGTCCGAAACAGTCCGCATATGTCGGGAAATTACCTGCGCAAGTTGAATCAAAGCGAGACTGCTTTTCTATCAAAGCGAGTAGCAGAGAAGCAGTCTCGCTTTCTTCCCCGCCAGCGGTGACAAACCCCTTCAATCGCAGAACAGTCGTCCTTTCTGCTAGTCATCCAAGCTGACCTCCATACAACAACGAATCCCAGACATTTCTACGGCGCAGGCTTTCTTTTCAGAAATGGCGCGGACGTGAAGTCGCAGCGTGGGTAGTCCCAGTGTAACTGTTACTCATCTCTGAGCGAGCCGGTAATCCCACCCAAACAGCACCGTGGTTGGTAATGCTGGTCCCATTGCTGCGAGGTATCCAACAGGCATCTCCCAGACCACATCGCTGAGATCGGTCCACCATGAATATCACCGGGTCTGGCAGTTATAGTGGCTTGTGGGCTGCCTAGGTCGCCGTTTGTTGCAGCCTCCGGAGTGCATCGTATGCTGTGCCATCTGACCTCCGTCGAATTTAGACGGTTGAAGCACGCTGCAATAGGTGTCTTGTAGACCGAATGGGACGTTCAGCCTTTCAATCCAACCATGTCGGCACACCGTGTACAGTAGTAGAGGTTCGTGCCAAATCGGACTGTCCCCTGACCTGGTGAGGAAGGGCTTCCAATGCTAAGCGTTCGCTGACAACGAGAACACCGGGCCAAGTTGAGGGAATCATGATCGAGGGATAGGGTGGAGGACGATGAGCATGACCTTTCAACGTTCTCTCTGGTGTGGAGGACACCATCTTGAATGGCTTGTGTTTCCGACCTTCCACGAGGATAAGCAGCCTGAGTCTGCATTCGAAGGGGGTTCGAGACGTCCGGTGAGGGTGATGGCATGCTTGCTTAGATGAGAAGAGTGCTCGAATCCGATAGAGGTTATTTGGAGTTGGAAGCACTGCTGTGGTGCTGCTGTGGTGCTGCTGTGGTGCTGCTGTGGTTCTGCTGTGACGCTGCGTGAAGCAGAAACTGAGATTACCAGGAGGTAGGATGCCAGAATATATTCCTAGGTACGCAGCCATGAGACGGAGCAAACCTCCGTAAACTTACCAAATTTAGAGACGGAGGGCTACGTATGCATTCCGGAGGTCGGCACGGTTATCGCCGTTGACACATGCCAATCAACCATATCAGCCATGTTCTCGATCTTGGGCGCCATACCGTAGTTAACGTTCTTTTCTCCATGAGATAAAGTTTGACTGGCACTGTTATGAAATCAGTATTATTGCGTACCTAGTGGCGCAGTAATTATATTATCCATACCTACCTTATACCGAAAGGTGAGGTACTGTAGTACTGTAAGGTAACTACCTAAGGTAATGAGCGAGTTTCATACCTCCGTACCGTAGGTACTCTAACTCGTCATCGTGATAAGGGCATAAACCCTCTTGAATCTTGACGCAACTATCATCGGAGACACCATCCGTTGATTGTCGCATTCCCGAGCTGATCTTTAGAAAATTGTGGGCTCAGATTATAAGACTTACCTCTTTTGTCGCGATCACGCTCCATGTACTACCTCACCCCAATCGAACTTACCGGGTATCGGTGTGCTGAGCCGATCGATCCGTTCATACCTGGTTACTGAAGAGGACCGCTCTCGGATCAAAGTTTCTCCGCCTCCGTGTCGTCGATGATGCTTCGAGCATGGCTGGGTTACCAAGTACCTACGTTATTTGTATCTAGCATGTGAAATCAATGCTTCGCTGCCTCACCTTAGGTAAGCTAACATCCAATGCCCGACTCACATGTCGTTTACTACTGCGTTAAATCTTGACCTCGAGGAACTGCACGCACGGTCTAAACTCAGTACACACTTTGAAGCGCATTTCGAAGGTCCCCTCTATCATTTAACTGCACCACACGCCGTTGAGGCACGTCCTCGCCATGGGTAAACAAGCAAACCTCTATTCGTTCGCCGACGTCGATGCGCTTGCAAAAACATTGCGAGGCTATGTCCTGCAATGTCAGAATGCCGGCCTCGAACGTCATGGCGCTTTCAAAGTAGCCGTATCCGGCGGCTCACTTCCAACCACTCTGGCCAAGGCCCTTCTAGCTCCAAGCAACGGCAGCGCAGAAGATACCGTGCGTTTTGAGAAGTGGGAGGTTTTCTTCGCCGATGAGCGTGCCGTCCCTCTGGACCACGCCGACAGCAATTACAGGCTGTTGAAAGACGAGCTCATCGACAAGATCCCTGAAGGCATGGGCAAACCGGAAGTTCACGCGATCGATCTGCAACATCTCGACGATGTCCAGGAGCTGGCTGATCAGTACCAAGAAGAGCTCATGCGCTCGTTCGCGGCAAAGGATAGCGTCAAGGTTCCCATATTTGACCTGCTCCTCCTCGGTTGTGGTCCGGACGGCCACACATGCAGCCTCTTCCCTAGTCACGAGCTTCTGCGCGAATCGGACGCTTGGGTGGCAGCAATCAGTGACTCGCCGAAGCCTCCACTGAAGCGCATCACGTTGACACTTCCGGTTGTCACACATGGCATCAAGATAGCGTTTGTTGCTACTGGCGAAGGGAAGAAAGAGATCCTGAAGAGAATCTTTGACTCCGAGGAAGGGAGGAGTCTACCGTGCGGGCTCGTCAACGAGGGCGGGACCGAGAAAGTGAGCTGGTTCACAGATGGCAAAGCGGTTGAAGGTGTTGGATATCCTCGGCGAGGGAGTCTGTGATGACTATGATAACTACCTTACGAATCTAACGCTCGACGCAACAAGAATATCTTGCTAGAATCACTGCTCACTAGGCTAAGCTGTGAGATTGAATAGAATGGTGCTTAATCAGATGATTGACAAACTCAAGAAAGCAAATCCCACCTAATGGAAAAATTGGCCACGGTTACACTTGAGATGTGTTGACGGATTAGGTGTCAATTAACTTAAGGTAGTTAAGTTACCTACCGGGGTACCATATTAGCCTCACGGGCTCACCGCCTTCGGGCCGGAATAACGTAAAGCGTCAACGGTGGGCGATACGTAAACGTAAACAATCCAACTTTCAATCCCTTCGCAACACACACTCAATGGTTTGGATACCATTCCAATGCCTTCGCGAATACCGTCAGTCAGTGAGGGAGATAACAGGTCAAGAAGCATAAGCAGCTCCAACAGTGTATGGACTCTATCCCACGATCAAGTTCGCATCCATTCTGGGACTGAAGCGTATTGAACAGAGGCAACCAAATACATTGAATACGTCAAAGAGGGCCTACGCAGGCAGCATAGCCCGTAGCATCACTTCATCCACTACCACCGAGCGACACCTTGCCCGAGGACCTGTCTCAACGGCTCGGCTCAGAAACCTTGACATCGTTGACGAGGGTATCAAGAGGAGGAGTTTGTTGCCGCAACCAAGTTCGGTGGGACGGGATGTTGTCACGGAGCAGACTGGATCTGGTGACAGCGTGAAGCCGGTCAAGACAGGTTTCAGATGGACCCAGTCAGAAGAGGAGGGCCCGAAAGCCGCAGAAGAGATTGTAAGCCGACTCCCGGTGCCGCAAATGCTGTTATCATCGACAGCGCAGAAGACAGACCAGCCTACAACCGACAAAAACATGGCTTCGATTAGCTCAGTACCTGCTACTGATGTAAAGAGGTCACAGTCAACACGAAAACCAACCAATGTTAACAGCATACGCAAGCCAGAATTTCGAGGCCACTCACGTAACACTTCAGCTGTTGTGAACCCCAGCGAGTACAAAGCGCCAGTCTCTCACCGTCGGCAGTTGTCACATATGCCAAGCTCGACATGTTCCCTTCGACGGCCCAAATCAGGGTCCACTCATAGCCGTCGGGCCACTTCCGCTGCATCGACTAGTGGCAGCATATCCAATATCTCTACGCGGTCGAAGACAGCAGCTGCCAGTAATAGAGTGGCGGGCGTATGTCTCACTACATTCAAGGAGGCACCAAGCACAATCAATAAACATGCAGCTTTGGAAAAACGGACACCAACAGATCATGAGCAGAGTCGATACCAGCGTTCTTCCTTCGGAACGACCACCGTAAGCTCGATCAGCAATAAGCCAACGCGCCCAGCATTCACCACATTACAGCAGCACTATACGCCAAAGAAGTCCGCGAAAGCGCCGACTTTGTCCATGATCGCAGCATCGCCGACGAAGGTCGCGAACGCGCATGTCCTGTCATCCGAGATGAGCCGGCTACAGACTGAACTGTTGCAGCTACATTTGTTACATCGAACTTCGGCGAAGATCCAACGGCAGTGGGAAGATAGCGCCGAAAGCACACTACATCATCTGTATGATGATGTAGCGGAAGGATACCGTGCACTAAGGTTCAAGCAGGGTGAGGCTCAGGAGAGGACTGATTTACAAGCTCTGAGGGTATGGGAGGCCAGTCATGACCGTCGTCCCTTCTCGGAAAAGATGGGACTGCTTTCACGTACTTTACAAGATCTAAGCAACATGGACAGTGAAGGCGGAAAATTCGCGCACGTCGTAACGACCTTCGAGCGATGGTTAGTGATGAGCGAAGACGCCAAGGAGCTAGGACAACGTAGCAACTCCAGCGATACACAAGGGATTGAGTTCCTAGAGAGTCTTGGGGAAGGCTGGCGGGCAGATGTTGCTGCTCTGGAGACGAGGGTAGCGTCACGGACACTCGACCTGAAGCGCCTGGGCCAGCCTCTCGAAGGTTCTTCCCTTGCTTATCTCGTTGAGATCTGCTCGACTTTAGCGGCGCAGATGTCCGAGGAGTTGAGGAGCATGCGAGAAATTGAGTGTGAGGTGTTGGCAAGAGAAGCGGCATGGGTCAGAAGAGCGGTCGACTGCATTGATGCCGAGTATGAGTGTGAGGCTAAGAATGCGAAGTCGGCGATTCGGAGGGGCGTGTGGCAGACAAGGGGTGGAGAAACGCAGTATTGAAAGATAGCGACCAGTCAAGGCAAGCCACGAGCATGCATGGAGTGTCTGGAGTACTGTCCTCACAGGTCTCTACCCGGCTGTGTCCTTGGTTGCCGCCGTAACCAGGCCCTGTCAAACTGGCTGGTCACGAAGCAGGCCCATCAGACGACGTCTCGAAGCGATGCTGACCAAGTTGAGTAGGTGAGACCTCTATTCCCAAGGGTCTCCCATGGGTATCCCAAGGGCGATCTGGTAAGTAGATGGAATCACCTCAATGTCGGAGTGTTTCTTGCATGCCAGCAACATATTAGGCACTCCAAGCTCGATGGCTGCACGCGTAGTACCTCGGTACCGTATGGACGAAGGACAATCTGGACGTTAAAGAAAACTGTTACTATGCAAATCATCATGGGCAGTCATGAGTAAGGTACCTTACCATTTCTATGCACAGTTGATCCCGGACATCAAGTACGTTACCCGGTGATCAGATCCATTGCTGGAACCTCTTCCGGCTCTCATCATGCAAATAGTCACGGATAATACAATTTGTAACGGACAGGATTACTAAGTCACTTCAACGCTCTTCCTGACAAATCATCGTAATGGAAACACGGAAAGTAGACCTAGGTACACGTACATCGTCGCCGGGACATACACCGAGGGACTTACCTTACGGTAGCTCTCGGGAGTCCCTGACTCAGCAGCTTAGTCGGATTTTGTCCTGGCCAATCTCAGGGCTTTCGGACCTTCAAAAATCAAAACCCACTTCTCTGCCTTTGAGGCGTGCACCTTGTTACGTCGCCATCGAGGCACGCAGACCGTATTCCGAGCATTCCATCCTCCCTCGCACCGGCTATCATAGAAGCCATTCACCTCGAGCTCAGACGCAGCCCAGTACGAATATACCCGAGTCTGTCGGCATGGAGATATAATTCGGCGCTGCATGGGGGCTGAAGAAGGGCGATTGGGGCACACCGAGGCCGACATTTTTGCAGCGGCATGGCGGCTGCCGCAGGCTGGGACCGACCCTGGGACAACAGTGCAAACCAATCTATCCAACCACCCGTGGCACCGCTCTCCCATGGCATGGCGCCCAGCGCACATAATCCCTACGACGTGGCAAGATCCCGACAAGACCGGAAAACGCTACCGCCGATATCAAACGCTGTCTACAGCACATTGAGGGCACCCCTTTCTCCGGAATCCGCAACGCAGCAGTCGCCGTCTCGGGCGGCGAGTGCGTTGCCGCCTGTGTCCCGAACGCCTGCTGCACTGGATGCGCCGCAACGTGTTCAGCTCGGCCACCGCGATTCTCACGACTCATCATTTCTGCGAAGGCTTTCTCTGCCGCCGCTGGTGTATGACCATGGCTCGGGGGAACGCAAGAATATTAACATGTATACGGATCGTATGCCTAGTCAACCGCCCTGGGAACAGCACCAACCGAATGGATCATATACCCAATCAAAACGGCAGATGAGCGCTGCGGACCTGCCTCAGGTCACCGCTCTTGTTCGTAGCGCAAGTGACTGGGCTGTAGGACAACCACTAAAGGCAGTGAGAGACGAGGACGCGCCTACTGCTGTCGAAACCCCGCAGTATTCGCATGATATGCACTCCGAAAGACTTTACGCTGTAGTGCAGGCCATCGTTTCGGAGCTTACTTTGTTGCACAATGCCTTGGACGGCGCAGGGAGTCCGCCAGTCTGGTCGGCAAAGGTATGATCCCTTGATTATTCGGGGCTCCCTTACACGAGCTTATCCTTAGGGTGTAATATATCTGATAGGACGAGACAGGCCGTAGATGTGGCAGAACTCGGTCTCCAGCATTGCTTGGACTGGGCGTATCAAAGCATACGCCGAGTAAGCCGTTGGTGCCGTTGTCAGTCCATACGGATGACAACAGACGCCGGTGATGAAAGTCCACGCCTCTTGGATGCTGTACCCATTCCACCGTCACCCGCCGCAAAGAAGAGGAAGGTCGACGGTTTGGAAGGACAGGAGGCTGAGACTCGGAAAAGGCCATGCCAAGATACATGTAATGACCGTTTTGAGGCACTTGATCGATGTCGTGACCATACGATGACGAAGATGTGGAAGAAAAGCTACATGCGAGACCATCCACCTCCGCCCCTGTCTCACTCTTTACGCCCAGCAGATTCATCTGCTAGTCTCGCTTCAATGTCGCCACCATCATCCATGTATTCCTCGTCCTCAGCCCGGGTGCTCCCAACTCCATCCTCACTCAGCTTCTCCTCTTGCTTTGACGTCCTGCCGACCCTCTCGCCTACCGCGGACCCTTCACACTCCGCACAGGCAACACACCTGCAGGATCTCCAACATCAAATCAGCACCAAAACCCTGGCCCTCCAAACGCTCCAGCGCGAACATGACAACCTCCTTTCCGCTTTCTCCCGTTCTCAAATTCGCTGCGCCACTCTCGAGAAGAAGTTTCAGGTTTCCGATACCGAAATTAACACGCTGACGGACGATCGTATCAAACTGATGTCGCAAATCGAAGTCTATGAAGCGCAGGTTGAGGAATTGAACAGTAGCCGAGACGAGGCACGTAAGCAGTCTGTTGCAAATGGAGGACAATATATGAAGATCATGGCTATGGCCTCGAGACTAGAAGCCCAGGGTGCGGCAGACAAGAAGAAATGGATGTCAGAGAAGGAAGCCTGGGACAGAGAGAAAAGTGAGTATTGCCGCGAGATTCAAAGTCTCCAGAAGGAGCGGGAGAAAGAACTCCCTGCCGGGAAGGCTCCAGTCTCAGACCGTGGACCAAACGCTGGGTCTCCACATGAGTCGTTACAGTTCTCTAGTCACGATTTATACACCTCAAGTCCTACTCACTCTGATCTTCTTGATGGAGCCCCAGGCGTGGAGGCGGAAGATGTATTAACATCTACCTCACTCCTTACTCTCCGTAACGAGATCATCCGGCTTCGAAATTGTTTCTCGGCGATGCAAATTGCGCTTCAAGACGTCAGAACGGAGGGTGAGCGCATGGAGCAGGCAATTCATTTAATGGGTAGCATCAAACAGCAAATCTCAACGAAGGTTGATGCCGGTATCAGAACTGGTGGCAGATGTGCTCAGCGTGTACGAGAAGACACTGCGCTTGAAGGGGATAGGCCGGCCGAACTGAGACAAAGCCTGACGCACGGAGTGGTCTGCCACGCCGGTTCAACCTGAAATGTGGAGGCATATAACGGCGCTTTTAGGTTCATGTTATGGTGTTGATGTTGGAAGGCATTGGGTAGCATTGCTTGGTGTTTGGACCCCTAGATCGTTGAGCACAGGTGGAACCGTTAATCCAGAACAGCATGGCTTCAGGTCTCTTTTCTTACCGACAGTATCCTGTCACAGCAAGTCGCATATGTATCAGAAGATATACATCACCCCTAGCCGTTTATAAGAAGGATTCTAGGCCTTGAGCCAACGTACCTTCTCTTCTTCATATATCGTACGAATTACCAAGGATTTACAACAGTTAGCGTAGCCGATAATGCGGATGGATAACGGACCAGTGCTTCCACAAGCTACCTCACCTTACCCTTCGCAACCCATAACACATGAATCCCACTCGTCTTGAAACAGCGAGCATCCTTTGTTCAAGCCGGCAGGGCAGGATGGGAATCTATCGAATGTGAACCTATACAGGACGCTAGTCTATTCGAATTCGCTATACAGCGCTCCGATTGTGTGGCCTCAGCCTTACACTGCGGTTGGAGTTGCCCTGACCGCCCCACGACTGCACAAGTTGACTTGACCATCACTCCTGCCACCTCACCACAATCCCTCCTGATCTCTTCGCCACGGCCGATGACTTCCCATCGGTCAGAGTGAAGTATACACCATGAAGCTTACCCTACAGGACCGGCTCCTGAAACGGGAACTTGGCAGCACGTCACGATATTCAGGTGTCACAGGGCTCTATGGGGACAAGGCTTGGGTCAATGAATTGGACATTGTGAATGAACTTGGTGGGCACTCAGGTTGTGTCAACGCACTTAGGTGAGTGGTAATGGCCCCTAATAGCCGCATGAAGGAGATCATCGAAAAGTATCTGTCATCCAAAGCTGTGTACGCAAGACTAACTTCTCCTCACCAGCTGGTCTCGATCAGGACGATTCCTTGCTTCGGGTTCCGATGACCAACATCTCAACATTCATTCTTACCAACCTGAATCCTCAACCGCACCCTTTGTCCTCACGACCACAGTCTCAACGGGACACAGTGCGAACATATTCTCGGTGAAATTCATGCCCCACTCGGACGACAGAACTCTCATCACCTGTGCTGGGGACGCAGAAGTCAGGGTCTTTGATGTTGAATATTCGGGTCGCAGCGTCATTCCTCCAGCTGCCTCCACTATTGCCTCTAGTGGACGACGTCGGGGTCTTAGTAACCTATACAATGGTGTCCGGTATCTCAGTCATGGTGACACAAACATAAGAGTGTATCGATCTCATTCGGATCGGGTGAAGCGCATTGTTACTGAATCGTCGCCATACCTTTTCTTGACATGTTCAGAGGATGGCGAGGTCCGCCAATGGGACCTCAGACAACCCTCATCTGCATATCCAGCGCCTCGTGGCGGGAGGGGATTCTCTTCGAGGCCCGTACCGGAGCATGATAAATCAACCGTGCCACCTCCATTGATCTCATACAAACGTTATCATCTTGATCTAAACACAATCTCCTGCGCTGCAAGTCAGCCACATTACATAGCCCTTGGTGGGGCACATCTTCATTGTTTTCTGCATGACCGGCGTATGATCGGGCGTGATATTCTATATGAACATGGGCAGCCCGGCGGTGCGGCTGGTAACATGTTGGATCGGGACGACGAGGCACTAGGACAGGCGACGAGATGTGTAAAGAGATTCGCGCCGAATGGGAAAAGCAAGATGCAACATACCGATAACGGCCATATCACAGCATGTAAGATCAGTGAGGCGAACCCGAACGAGATGCTCGTGAGTTGGTCGGGTGACCATATCTACAGCTTTGATCTGGTCCGGAGCTCCGACGCCAGAGACGAGCTACAACTGCAACCTAAACCACTTGAGACAAAGACGAAGAATGAAAAGTGCAAGTCCCGGGAATCCAAAGAGCGGAAGAGGAAATGGGAGATGGCTAACTCATCGACTTCGCTTGAAAGTGCTGGGCGGGCTCGCTCGAGGCCGAGACGGGGTAACGGAGCAGCCGAGGGCGATGGAGAGTTATCGCTGCGGGTACGATATGAGAATGGCCAGAGTGAAGAGATTCTCATTGATTTTCCGGGGCCGGCAGTTTCTGAGGTACCAGCGGACGCCAGAGAAGAAGCCATGCAAGCCGTTCTTAGCGAATCACAAAAGAGAAGCCTACGTATTGGGAAGGCCGTAGTCAAGATTCGAAAGCTGATGTTTTCCCTTGACGCAGCAAGTCGAGCTTCAAGCAGCACGTCGTTCACGAATTCCGATCCTACATCTCACACCGCCAGTTTTACAACAATCCTGGGATTTGCTGCAGCTTACCTGCCAGAAATGGATGATATCATGAGAGAGTGGCGTTATCCTGTCAATCCTTCAGAAGAAGAAGTGGTATTTCAGCGGACCTTACGCCAAAATCGGGAGTCTTCCCGGAGATTCGTGCAGGCCAGTGGGGCACTTGCGAGAGTACTCGGGGGAACACTTAAGACGGCTGGAGGGAGCCAGATTCGCATGCTTCATATGTTCGACCAAATTGTACCTGCTCCTAATGAGTCAAGTGTTCCGCAACCATCTTCCCTATTCAGTTATGACTTGCTCAAAGCAATTCTTTTGTGGTTACACGGCGGCCCTCCAGCCCTGCTGCAAGGCTTCAAGCGCCCACCAGATCAAAGGAATGACAACCCTAGATTCCCTATCCCAGACGCCGCGGATATTTCAGCTATCGGGACCGTCCTCATTCCCTATCTCCTTCGACTTTCTGGAGTTCGTTCTATCCCAAACGTGGACGCATCGCGGTTCGAGAGAAACGAGTATCGGACAGTCTTCGCGACCGAGACTTCCGCAGTCATTGCTTTTGGCAGCGCGGTGAACATACCGCTTGCAGATTTATGGAGAGTGATCATGCCTGGGCCTTCAAGCGAGAACGGCTCTGCACCAACACTCGCTAATGTTGGAGCGCAGGATAGGGTTGCTGCTGTTAGATTCTGGGGCTTGAAAGTGGGCAGAGGGGTCTTGATGAATGCCGGTGAGGGAGTCAACTTCGCTTTCGTCGATCGAGCTTTTGGCGGTTTAGGTATCGCGGACAACATGGACGAAGAGAGATCTCAGGAGGATGTGGACCTAGAAGTGGAAGAGCAGCTTGTTGATAGAGTTAGCTTTGTGAGGCGCTTGGCACCGCAGATCGCTGAAAGGGAAATGGAGGACGGCGACAATGCAATTTCAAACACCCAAACGGACATGGGCGATGAGTGGGCGGGCTCTACACCACTGCACTCATCGCGTGAGGCTACAGTCGACGTTGACAACGACGTGGTGGGTTCAGACGAAGAAGCGGTCGTTTCGCACGACCTACATAGCGAGATCACCGACAATGCGAGAGACGAGGATGGGGACGAAGATAGTGACAATGTTGACGAAGACAGCGAAAGCGAAAGCGGGAGTGAAAGCGATCAAGGAGCCACTGCGCAGGACGGACAGTTCATGTGGAGATCAGCATTCGATAGGAGTAAGATGCGGGAAAGGGTTGAGCGTGATGTTCCGTGCTGGGGACACACCCATCAGTACCGTGGTCACTGCAACGTCAAGACAGTCAAGGACGTCAACTTCTTTGGTTTACAGGACGAATACATCGTCAGCGGTAGCGACTCAGGACATGTGTTTATCTGGGACAAGAAAACCACACAGCTAGTCAATATACTTGAGGGGGATGGAGAGGTAGTGAATGTGGTGCAAGGTACGCCATCGAAATTCTACCATTCTATCCATTTCTCATCACGCTGCAGGCCACCCATATGAACCCGTCCTCGCCGTTTCAGGCATCGATCACACCATCAAAATCTTCTCCCCAGACGCACGAGCTCAGGACGACGCCCGCGCCGGCATCAACATCGCGAACCAAGGTTCCTCCGGCATCTCGTCCCTCGGCCATAGACGCACACGTTTCCATGGCCGTCGACCTCATGCCGACGCCGACCAGCCGGGTCTGGCCAGCCGGAAACGCATGCACCAGAGCCACCAGATCACCAGCCAAAATGACGTGGAACGTCAGGGCGGCAATAGGGATGCGTATATCACGGTACGTGGACGCTGGCCCCCACGGATCGCGGTTGACTTCGCGGAGTGGTTGGGATGGTTCGGTGCCGATGGCTGATATTTGCGTGGGTGTGGTGTAGAGAGGTATGTTGGCACAGCTGGCAGCGCGATTAAGGCAGCAGCAGGCTGGCGTTGTAGGGCCCGGTGATGACGATCATGAGGGTGAAGGCGCAGCTATTGTTGTGGATGATAATTGTGCTGTGGGTCACCACGTCCAATCCAGGGGAAGTCCCAGCTCATGTGCTAACCCACCCTGGCAGATCATGTAGTCTGGGGCCACCATGCACGAAACGAAAATTCCATGACTTTCAGCGTCAAGGTGGCAAAAGAGCCAGTTAGGAAACAGTCTTATAATGGATCTAGCGGATCAAACCAGCAGGCTCTTTCCCAGGTCTGCGGAGGAGTTCGGTTGGAGCACGTCGGGCATGCGATCCCACCATGCACCTACGAAGTATGTCGGAGCTCTTTGACAATCTGGGGAGCAGTGGCGCAATGGTGTGAGACAGTCCAAGCATATCACTGATCTGCATCAAGTAAACCACGAATCAAAGCTGATGTTGACCCACCCTCACGTTCAAAAGTACATCCGTAAGTCGGCCGTGTCTGAAAGGGTTGCTTCGGTTGTGTCGAGGCAACACCCGCGGACCAGTATCTGTAATACTTAAGGCAGACAAGAACTGACTGATTCTGTCTTATATGTGAAGAGAGAAGATGGAGGTTAACGGAAAGCTCTCAGCCTCTCAGGCAGTCACTTTAGGTATTTGTACATGTATTAATATTGATCAATCAAGAATAAAATGACCAGTAGGAGCAGCTGGCTGCCATGTGGAAGCCTCGTTGCCTCGTTGCCTCGCTTGCTTCCACGCTTCCGGGCCATCCCGGGAAACGTGGCCTCCTAGCGCACGCCTCTTTTTCACGATAACTGCACGTGGCCGCCCACATCGGGGTATTATTGGTATTATTATTCATTGAGGGTGTTGGTATCAATGACCGCAGCCCTTACCATGTGTCCCTAAGAAACACAAGAAATCATACAAAGAGGTCGCCATGACCCTTTTTGTTTGATCACCTAAAGGTAAATACTTAACCCCTTACCTTAGTCATAATAAGTCATAATAAATTCTTATTATAGGCCCTGATCTCGATCATTTCATATCCCTGAATTGTGCTTGATCACGTCGTACAGAGTACATGTACAGTATCCGTACTCTACCGTATGTGAGTTGCCGGTAAAATTAGTTTTGCCTCAATGTTTCAGATACACAACGTCCTCTGTAATTCATATGACAGGGCACAATCCTGACTTTCGTTACCAAATTTACAGGCAATTTAATTTAACTACATTGATTGTTTACTTAGCCTAAGGTAAGGTATCACACTACTAGGTAGCTTAGTTAAGGTAGGTAGGGTTACAACGTTACCTTACTCCATTAGGTACCTTACCTTACCGTACAAGGTAAGGTACCTGTAAGTTATGTGTAAGCTCACCTCATCCATAACCTCACTACCTTAAGGTCCCTGGTACTCTTATCTTTAACTTCTTCTCGCACACCAACTCACTTACAACTAGACACTTAGCACTGACAACTCTAACAACCTTTACCTTTCTGAGGTATACCCTCGCTGTTCGTGCTTCACTTGCCTTGGTCATCGCAACCCAAGCTCGTCCTTCGCTACCTCCCAGCCCTCCTTTTGATCTTGCTTGGCATAACTCGCTCCCCCTGCCGAGTCGATTTCGAAGTGTACGGAGTAGCATAGCCGAGAGACACCATCTGGGGTTGGATTGACCCATCTGTCTGGGGTTTGAACCGGACCCGAAGCCGATCATTTGCCTCTGGCGATTTCAAAAGGAGATTACATATACACGGAGCAATCTATCCCGGACTCATAACAATCTCTTCAACCCGCCCGTCCTTCCAGAATGAGTCACTCTCTGGAATCTTCGAGACCTATCATGGCTCCGAGTGTAAGTCAATCCATCAGGGACACAACGCCTTCGTGCTTTTCCCACTTCCGAACGGCGCACAGCCGGAAAGTACGGGATGCCTGAAGAGCGGATCTAATCTTTCTCCTCTTACTAGATCACATCCAAACGGGCCTCAACCCGCTTTTCCACCTACAGCGGCGCTCCGTCCCTCGCCGTCTCCGACAGCACCAACACGTCGCTGACGAACGGCGATCCGCGCATGGCCGAGATCAAGGAATGGGAGATGGGTTTTCATCGCCTGGAGAGCAAGCGTCTACAACAGCAGCGATTCGTGCCGAGCGCGGAGAAGAGCGAGAACTTGAGTAAATTGGCCTTGGGCGCGAAGGTGGAGAGGGCCTTGAACCGGAGGTTGAGCAGCCAGGACGCCTCGCCCCGGAAAGCGATGAGCGAGAAGTCGGCGATGGAGAGAGCGGCGACGACGGCGGCATGAGCTCGTGCGGAGACCAGTGCCAAGCTATTGGACAGTGACGGAGTTGTTGGCCCACCCCCAATCACGGGCATAATGAAAAGTTGCGATCTTAGAACGGCCAGCTCTCTCATTCGATTTCCTTTTGGCGCATCTTGTGTTTCGCACTTTCTTTTCCTTTTCTTTCCTTTCTTAAAGATATACCAGAATACCCTCCGTCTCGTCTCGCGGCCCCCCCGCACCACGCAATGAGCATCGATACCTCGCGGCTCAGGAGGACACCCGACCTAGCTGCTGTTGGATTATGCCTATACGGCCATTGTCTACCTCGTCTACGTCGCAACACATATGGTTACAGCCTGCTGTGACCTCTTACCGCGCTTCTGTCGAACCCAGATTCTGACGTGCTGCGATCTGTAAGAAATCTCCTCTCACGTCGATTAGCTAGTAAAATCACAGTGGCTCGGGCGCAAAATACTCTGAACCTGGCCTTCAGCTTTTACTCTCCCTTAAAGCAACAGCTGAGACGGATGGCTACATTTGGCATTCTGTAATCTGTGTAATGAAACTACATGACTGCAAAAGATCAATTCAAGCTGATTGCATGGTCCTTCTCCCACGACTTCGATGCTTTCGTGAAGTCACATCCAGGAGCGGTCATCTGCAGAAAGATTCTGCTAAAGTACTCAGACTCTTGTGAATACTCTGATTGAAAGACCCTTTCTCCCAGGGAAGGCAGAGGGTTACACTAATGGAGTCACCATGTGCTACCGTTCGTCCGATATCGATGGACGACGCTTGGACACTTGGACGTGAAGTTTCCCCCTTCCTTCCATTGACCTTGTCGCCAGTGAAGAGTATCATGTAGCGAGAGTGTCTCTTGTATCTCTAGTCACAATGCGTTCATCTACTATTTGTGTGAATGTTGCCTCCCTTAAATGGGAAGGTAAAGTCAATGCTCGATCCCAAGTAACTTCGATCAGTTGAGCCGCAAAAAGATCCCTGCTCGGCAATTTCGAAGGTTTGACCTTGAACAACCTCTCGATTATTTTTTCTTGGGCGCGAAACAACGACAAACTTCGTCACACTCTGGAGTTTCTCTTCGACTAGCAGATTTCGAATATAATTCATAATAGACTCACCACAGTATCAAATATCTCGCCCAAGATCACAGACCAACGGACCTCCCGCTCCCCACACAACGCCGTAATCGGTTCTCAAACGCATCCGCTCCGCGCTGCTCTCCCCCGCACGTTATTTTCCCATACGCCTCTCATCCACCATATTGTCATATTTCCCTTGATCGATTGAGATTTCTTCACCTTTCGATCGATTGGTTCTCCTCGTTGTCTTTAGATTTGTGAGTTGTTCACCGTCGGGTTGTCTTCAGGCAGCTGCCTTGACGACAACTTGGAAATGACCTACAGTGACTAGAATTCTTGTGCCTTGACTGACTCTCATACACGCATAGTCTGCGTCAATCTCGTTCAATCATTTTCGCCTTTGTCGCATACAGTACTCCTATCGCACTACACCTAACTACCTTATCAACTACCCACTTCGAGCTTCGCCACCACCCATATCACACCAGTAACTTCATCTTTGAACATGGCCGCTGAACCAGCATCTGCGCCAGTCAACAGCAACTACGGCACCCACCAGCAATACAGTGCCGGGGAACCGAATCTTTCTTCACAAGCCCCAAACCATGCTGAAGCTGTTGCCCCCGCCACCGGTGCGTTTGGTGCTCAAACCGCAAACGTCCCATCCTCAAGTGGCAGTACTACTTCTGCCGCAAACGATGGGAACTCCAGTGTCCCCAAGGACGAAGTCGGGTGGTACTTTGTCGAGCAATACTATACAACTTTGAGTCGGAATCCTGAAAAGCTGCATGTAAGTCCTTGAAAACCGGCTCTTCATGCTAGCCCCAAAAACCGTCGCTTGCTTGACCCTCCCAAGCATAGCAGTCCGACTGACAGCCGGTAGCTTTTCTATTCGAAGCGGTCCCAATTCGTCTCCGGTGTGGAAGCTGAGAAGGTCTCGGTCTCAGTAGGCCCGCGGGTACGTCTGCTCAAGCACGTTAAATCTTTCATTATACACTAAGTCTTCACAGGCAATCAGCGAACGGATAAAAGAGCTTGATATTCAAGACTGCAAGGTTCGAGTGTCCAATGTAGACTCGCAAGAGTCTTTCAAGAATATTGTCGTCCAGGTTATTGGGGAGATGTCTAACAAAGCCGCTCCCCACCGTAAGTTCGTTCAGACCTTTGTCCTCGCTGAGCAGCCGAACGGTTACTTTGTGCTCAACGACATCTTTCGATACATCGATGAGGAGGAAGAGGAGGAGATAGGGACTGAAGACACTTTTGAACCAGGCCCGCCAGCTGCCGACTTAGCCCCTGCTCATACCAGCCAGGAAGAGCCAAAGGCTCTAACAAGCTCAGATGACCCTGTCGCACAGGAGCGTGATGCGCAGGCAGTGGACAAGAAACTCGAACAGGAGGTCACGGAGAAAAACATCACCAAAGAAGAGGCCTCGTCCGACGCTCCATCCGCAAACGGCACTGCCGCCGAGAAGACCGCACAGGTCGATGTCGCCGAGGACGCGCCGGCGGCAGCAGCCACCGTCGACACTCCTAAGTCCACCGCAACAGCTGAAGACGCAGAGACAACCGTCGAAGCGGAGATCGTTCAGCCTGAGAAGCCGAAAGACCCAGACCCAACCCCAGTCGCATCACCAACCCAGCCTACCAAAGCCATTCCAGTGCAAGCGCCTGTTTCTGAAGCTCCATCAAAGCCTGCGGCGCCAAAAACTTGGGCCAACCTCGTCGCCGGACCTCGTGTAGCGGCCCCGGCGGTCCCAAGTCCTGCATCGTCAACTTCTCCGGCCCCGTCTCAGCCAAGGACATCTGGCCCCGCACCTCAAAAACAATCGCCACCGGCACCATCACCGTCATCTTCGGTTGAGACTACCCCGGGCCAGCCACAGCAGGGATCGGGCAACGGGTGGCAAACTGCTGGTCACGAGCACGCCAAACGACCAGCTCGACCGCAATCGATATCCGGAACAGGCGAAGGTGGAAACATTCCAGGCTATGTAAAAAATGTGACCGATAAAGTCGATGCGTCAATTCTTAAAACTACACTGCAGCAATACGGCAAGCTGGCGTATTTCGATGTCAGCAGGCAGAAGGTATACCTTGTCATGTCTGTCTACCATTCTGGTTTCCGATGCTGACATTCGTGTAGAACTGCGCATTCGTCGAGTTTGCGGATGTTGCAGGCTACAATGCTGCCGTCGCTGCCAATCCACACCAGATCGGAGGCGAACAAATTTACGTCGAAGAGCGCCGTCCTCGTTCGAACGCTTACGGTGGAGGGTACAATGGTGGCCGGGGTGGGATGAGAGGCGGACGTGGAGGTGCCGAGGGACGACCGACAAATCAAGGCCGCGGAGGCTTCCAGAAGGACGGGGGTCGTGGAGGTTATGGCCCAAGAGGAAGGGGCGGCAACATTACACCACGCGGTCGGGGTCAACCCCAGGCAGCGTAGGGCTTGCTTACTTTACTCGAGCCGGCCAAAGCATCAGGCGGCGATGTCAAGCTCGCCGCCTGCGACGATCAACAACACCAGCGGCCTTGGTCTTCTCTGCCACTCTCTCTCTCTCTCCAGCAGCTCGATGGCTTTCGCCTGCTCATATCCTATTTATGCAGATCATCCTAGTGTACATCAACAATCGTGTCTTCAGAAGCGCCCCACGGGCGTGGTGGGTTGGAAAAGTCGCTCGATTTGGCTGTTATTGTAATGTGGCTCCTCACCCCTCTTCGGTCGCACAGCATAGCACTTTGTTACCGTTATTACTGTTGTTGTTGTTCTTGTCGTTGTTCTTCACCCTCATACGGCTGATGATTTCAATGCTTGGTTCACGCTTGTTCGTTGGTCTTCTCCGAGCGATGTCGGCGTGCCTCCTAGCAGGTAGGGCTACTAGCTTGCGGTGGGGGAGGGGGGTTGGGTCGGGAGAGTGGCGGGGAGATGAGCGGCTTGTATGAAGAGTAGAGGAGAGTGCATAGAGTTCTGAGAATCTTTTCGAAAGCTTGGCTACTGTGGAAAGAACACAAAGTAGTAGGAAAGCTAAGCACCGTACCTCAGGGCAGCACGCTTTTAGAGGATACCTACTACCTTACCATTTTGTAGAGTAGGTGTCTAACCCCAACTCCCCGGACCCTGGTGGGCAAGACTCCTTAAAGAGTCCCCAAGCCTTGATGCTGTGTTCGTGGTCAATGAGAGGCAAGAGCAGTGGACAGTACTGTACGGAACGGGTCTGCTCCTGTTTGGGTATTGTGAACATGTTTGGTCGTATCTGCCGCCAACTTTTAGACGTAAAGTAAGGTCTTACCTTACTGTAGGTAGGTACCTTAAACTTGCTTAGTAATAGTGATTGTGGGGTGTGGGGTTATATGGATGCCTACACCCAAAGACACCATAACATTCAACATTCTCCGCGGATTCTCTGGTCTCTATATCACTGCTTAAGGCTTTTGATTGAAATCAACAGGATCATACCCGGTATGGCTGCTCTCTGCTGATTACAACATGCTTTGATCAATCAACAATACATATCTAACCACGCCAGCAGGCTGACCACGCCAGGAGGCGAGGGGTGACCAATCATTCACCTGATAACCACAACTTCCCCTTCACCACTGAACCACGTTTGTTCACCTTGGTCACCATTCTTAGAGTCTCAGTCTTCTTGAATCATCTGCAACAAAGAGGCCGAAGATGCGACCGTCTGCGGGCGGCGACGCCTTCGCAGCACGGTCCCGTAAGTCGAGCCTCGCCGATGCAAGCACTCCTTTGGCGGGTCCTGGTCATGGAACGCAGACGACATTCTTCCTCGCGAACGAAGATATGATGAAAGACTCCACCACCGAAGTAGACAAAGCCGGCGGGAATGATCTTTATGGAGTGGAGAGCTTGGAGGAAACAATGAGTGCCGCCGAGGAGGGTGACGATTTGGAGGACGAAGAAGATGGCGAAGAAAGTCGTGTTGACGGCCGAAGACCGACTCTGAAGGCCGACACGGGTTTCCAGCATACAAGCACAGCTACGGAAAGGGAGCACATCCCGATGCCAGACACCGTCGTTCCGTCATCTCAGCCTCAACCTCGTCGCCAACCTCCCACCGCTCTATTCCAGCCTCTAACCCCGTTGTCGATAGAGTCCCCCGTGCCGAGCGCTTCTCTTCCGAGCAGTCCGAAATCCACGTCAACACGGTCGTTCAGACATTCAGATGAAGACTCCATGCAAGATGAGGCTGGGAGTCAGGCGGTCGTGTCAAGCGGGGATGAGGACGCGGACTCGCCGCCGGAGATGCAGGATAGCGCACCCCAACTGATCATGCCGAGTATCAAAATGCCGAGTCGCAGGCCGTTCACGCAGAGAGGCAAGGATATTGGTCGGCTGAAAGTGCTCATTGCTGGCGACTCAGGTAAGTCCTTTCGGCGTACCGAAGATGTGGAGATTCATGCTGATCATTCGACAGGCGTCGGTAAAACCTCGCTCATCAAGTCTATCGTCCAAATATGCGAAGACATCGTACATGTTGACCCGCTGACATCGAACCCCCTAACCCTATCGTCAACCCAATCAACAAAGCGTGCCAAGAAGTCCCAAAGCACAAGCCCTCCTCTCACTAAACATATCACTGAAGTTTATGCGAGTACCAAGCCCTACCCATCATGGTGGTCGGAGTTTGAAGAGAGCAAGATACTAAGGAGGCGAAAGAGTATGGGAGACGTCGTGTTGGAGAGGAACATATGCTTCGTCGATACGCCTGGGTACGGTGGCTGTATGTCCTTGATGGAGGGCGTTGAGCCTGTCATACAATACATTGAGAATCAGATTGCCCGCACGATGTCAGCATCACATATGAGTGATGCCGACCTCCTAAGCTTATTAGCCGGAAATGGAGGCCCACAGGTCGACATTGTACTCTACATGATCTCAGAGAGTAAGGCCTATATACAGTTATTCACGAAGAGCAATACGTTCAACTGATATTTTCAATTCAGGACCCAAGCCCATAGACGCGGAATTCCTTCGTCGCCTATCAAACTTCACTAACGTTGTGCCACTGATTGCCAAGGCAGACCTGTATGCTGGTAATATCTCCGCATTGAAAGCTTCCATCGCCGGGGACCTACAATCTGCGCACATTAGGCCTTTACACTTCTTAAAGACCTCAGATGATACCGGCTTGCTGGCAGGACTCCCATCGCCTCCATACGCGATATCTTCAGTATCAGCTGATGATACTGAAAACATGGACGCCAGCCTGCTGATGTCACCAGACTATGTGCAGCCGCTTATCCCAACCGAGCTCGCATTCCTGGTGGAGCAAATGTTTGACCGGGATACAATCGACTGGCTCAGGCACTCCACCGCCACCAAATGCCTTCAATGGCGGAACATGGCAGGCAATCGCTCTTTTCCGGTACCCAGCCCACGTTCACCCCTTGGCGGAATGACCCCTTTCTCCAGCCGGATGGGTGTGTCTACACTGCCATCTCTAACATCCTCCTTCTCCTCCTCCACTTCTCAAGCTCTCGTCTCCTACAACAGTAGTGGCGCATTGTCATACACCTTGGCCCGCGTTGCAGATCACACCCAACGCGAAGAGAAGCTGGCGCAGGTGCGACTTGCCAAATGGGCCGGAGAGCTTCAACGCAGCCTACAGAACGAGCGAGACCGCTACGAAGCATTGGCCAGAGGCGAGCGGGCCGTCTGGTTGACGGAGCGGTTAGGAGAATACGTCGTCGATGGTACACTCGTCCCCGTGGATCCTACCCTTCCTATCTCTGAACAACCCAAGGGCACTGGCGTGCTGTACAAGCCCGCGATCATTGGGGACGGTACGCGGCGTCACATTGCGGTCGCCAACCCTCACGATCCGCTGGGCTTGTTGCAGCTGGACGAGACGGTGAAGAGGAGGGGGTGGGTTGCGGTTCAGGTCGTGGGCAGCTTCGGAGTGATTGGGGCGTTGGCGATGTGGTTGGCTAGGAGTTGGGGGTTTGGGGGCGAGTCGCTGGGGGGTTGGAGTTGGGGTTTTTGGGGAGGTGGAGAGTAACTGAGGACGTGAGGAAATTCCGTCAATCATGAGATCGCGGCGTGGCGGTTTTAGCATCAGGGCTGGTGTTTAGGGATGAGCTGGTTTAGGGAAGAACGTTCTATAAGGTATAATTCGAGGATAGTCTAAGTACCTTCTCTTGGCTGCTTTCGTCCAACGTGGTGCGCCTCTGGAGAACCAAGTTGTTGATGACGAGCGATCATCTCCACTACCTTACTTACCTGGTATTTTTTTTTGAGTCTCTTCCTTATAAGTTAACGTAGTTCAAATTAGGGGTCTGCTTAGGTAAGATATGCCTTTATTTGCCCTTCGCTGGTAGAATCGCACAGATCCTTGTCGAACTTTTGGGCGTGGAACCGAATGGAAAGTCCGGCTAATTCTTAGCGCGAAGAGCTTCAATTATTTTGCTCCCGTCAGAAACCTCGTCTTCTTTCTCAGCAATCAAAACACATCTTCACTTCACCACCACTCTCAACGCGTAACGAAAGCTTTTCACTCGAATTCATAATCATCTTCATACTTGTCCACTGAGTGTTCTGTCAAAATCTCACTGCTCAGTAAGTTGTCGTCCTTCTCTAAGGGTGTATCTTATGAGCTGGAGCCTGGTTTTCAGCCTCATCTGCTTCAAAGTTTGTCGCGCAAAGTCCCATAGTAGCTGAAGAGCTGCGTACCGCATATTACAAGCCTTCTACACACAATAAAGCCTCTCGATTCTGAGTACTAACTATAAACTATAATTCAGTATAGGCAAACTAACCATCAACTCCACAACAATGGCCGCCGAAACTTTCGAGTTCCAGGCCGAAATCTCCCAACTCCTTTCCCTCATTATCAATACCGTCTACTCGAATAAAGAGATCTTCCTGCGAGAACTGATCTCCAACGGGTCCGACGCGCTTGACAAGATCCGCTATGAAGCACTCTCGGACCCAAGCAAGCTCGACTCGGGCAAAGACCTGAGGGTTGACATCATCCCAGACAAGATCAACAAGACTCTTACCCTCCGGGATACCGGTATCGGTATGACTAAGGCTGTAAGTCATCCTGCTCAGTTCATTGCGATGCTCAAGGCTAATCATCGTACCAGGATCTGGTCAACAACCTGGGTACCATTGCCCGCTCTGGCACAAAGCAGTTCATGGAGGCACTCACCGCCGGTGCTGATATCTCTATGATTGGTCAATTCGGTGTCGGTTTCTACTCTGCATACCTTGTCGCCGACAAGGTCACCGTTGTGTCGAAGCACAACGACGACGAGCAGTACATTTGGGAATCCAGCGCCGGTGGCACTTTCACTCTCGCCCAGGACACCGAAGGCGAGCAACTAGGACGCGGTACCAAGATTATCCTCCATCTCAAAGAGGAGCAAATGGACTACCTCAACGAGAGCAAGATCAAGGAAGTTGTCAAGAAGCATTCCGAGTTCATCTCCTACCCCATCTACCTCCACGTTCTCAAAGAGACGGAGAAGGAAGTTCCGGATGAGGATGAGGAAGAGGCTAAAGATGAAGAGGACGAAGAGAAGAAGGCGAAGATCGAAGAGGTAGACGATGACGAGGAAGAGAAGAAGACGAAGAAGACGAAGAAGGTCAAGGAGAGCAAGGTTGAGGAGGAAGAGCTCAACAAGACCAAGCCGATCTGGACACGAAACCCATCGGATATCACCCAAGAAGAATATGCCTCCTTCTACAAATCTCTGTCAAACGACTGGGAAGACCACCTTGCAGTCAAGCACTTCTCGGTTGAGGGTCAACTTGAGTTCCGTGCCATCCTATTTGTTCCCAAGCGTGCACCATTCGATCTCTTCGAGACGAAGAAGACGAAGAACAACATCAAGCTATACGTCCGCCGCGTCTTCATAACCGACGACGCCACCGACCTCATCCCAGAGTGGCTCAGCTTCGTCAAGGGTGTTGTAGATTCCGAGGATCTGCCATTGAACTTGTCCCGTGAGACTTTGCAACAGAACAAGATCATGAAGGTTATCAAGAAGAACATCGTCAAGAAGACCCTCGAGCTGTTCAGCGAGATTGCCGAGGACCGTGAGCAGTTCGACAAGTTCTACTCTGCCTTCAGCAAGAACATCAAGCTTGGTATCCACGAGGACTCCCAGAACCGGCAAGCACTTGCTAAACTGCTCCGGTTCAACTCGACAAAATCTGGTGACGAGACCACCTCGCTTGCAGACTACATCACCCGTATGCCGGAGCACCAGAAGCAGATGTACTACATCACCGGAGAGTCACTCAAGGCGGTCCAGAAGTCACCATTCCTCGACTCGATCAAGGAGAAGGGGTTCGAAGTCTTGTTCCTCGTCGACCCTATCGATGAATACGCCATGACCCAACTCAAGGAGTTTGACGGTAAGAAACTCGTTGACATCACCAAAGACTTCGAGCTTGAAGAGACCGACGAGGAGAAGAAGGCCCGTGAAGAGGAAGAGAAAGAGTTTGAGCCTCTCGCCAAGAGCCTGAAGAACGTTCTCGGTGACAAGGTCGAGAAGGTTGTTGTCAGCCACAAACTGATCGGTGCACCATGCGCTATCCGTACCGGTCAATTCGGCTGGTCGGCGAACATGGAGCGTATCATGAAGGCTCAGGCTCTCCGTGACACGTCAATGAGTTCGTACATGTCTTCCAAGAAGACGTTCGAGATCTCGCCCAAGTCTCCCATCATCAAGGAGCTCAGGAAGAAGGTCGAGACGGATGGCGAGAACGACCGAACCGTCAAGTCGATCACTCAGCTTCTCTTCGAGACTTCGCTTCTGGTGTCCGGATTCACCATCGAAGAACCAGCCGGCTTCGCCGAGCGTATCCACAAGCTTGTATCGCTCGGCTTGAACGTGGACGATGAGCCCGAGACGACGGAGGAAAAGAACGAGGAGGATGCTGCAGCTCCGGCAGAGGCCACAGGCGAGAGTGCTATGGAGGAGGTTGATTAGAGGGCGCTGCTATGTCATGCATAGCTTCACGTTACCCATACCCCCCTACCTTAATGCTCTTCGATGTCATCCAAACGTTCTCACCTCTACTGGTTTCTAGGTTTGCCTTCAGTGGCGGAGCGATGTCTTCGGTCTAGCTTTGAAGAAGCTCTTACAGATGTTCAGCAGGTGTATCTTGTAGTCACTCATACTCGCACTAGCGGTCGATAGGTCCTCCAGATAGATCAAAGCCCAAAAAATACAAAGATTTCAAGATACATTGCTGATGTTACCATGTTTTCACGTGTTGCACCTTTGATCGGAATAGTCGCCATATCTGCTTCAACATCCTGTCGACGGCGGAGTCGCTCGGAGATGGGTGCTTGCCTTGGTCAACTTCAGAATCATTTCCTCATAAGATAACTAATATGGAAGTTTCTTTCCGGTCAAAGCAGCAACGGTTGGGCTTGAGAAGGCACAGTCCATGTACTCGATGCAGTCGATCATGACCACTTGTTCTTTCTGAATTTTATGACGAATAATGTGGCCTGTGTCAGCTAATCTGCATTGATTACAGACCCACGTCCAGGTACCCAGGTACCTGTAGATGGTAGATAAGGGGAGGAAGGCATCCCACCTGAGCGTGTTTCACCTGATTAGGGCTTCTGTTAAGCGGATGGTGCACGTGCCCCTTTTGTTAATATTTGATCTTGCTCCCCCTCCACAAACTTCTTCCTTTCTTCAACATTGTCGACATTCACTTCCTCGACCTCTCATTCACTTGACACTTACCTCAGCCTACAGCTTCCTCAACAGCTTACAGCTTCCTCAACAACCCATTCTTTCTAACCACACTCCTCCACCTCAAACTCTCGTTCACGCTCAGCTGTCTCAAAATCTCATTCACGCTCAACTGTTTCAAACTCTCGTTCACGCTCACGCAATGTCGAAATCAACTTTGACGATGTTCGCTGTCACTCTTGTCTCGCTCCTTGTCGTAGTGACAGCGAATCCTGCACCTTACTCCAACGCGTCGGCATGTGTGACTGAGACCCTGATCTCGCCACAAGTCGGCCTTGGTCCTACTCGCACCGTGTTCATCTCTACTGAGACTACAACTAGCTCGTTGGAATGTCATGGCTGTTCTTTGATCGTCAAGACCGCGTTCCCCATCCCTGACATTGTAAGCTTACCAACCAACCTCATCTTACACTTGGTCGAGGCCAGGCTGACAGTTTGCAAAGCTGCCGTTTCAAACTACAGTCACCAAAGAATGTACGACGACGACTAGCTACGTTTGTGCGTCTGGCATTGAAGGTCCCACCGGTGCGGTATGTTTGATCTACCGTGCACGTCAGGTTAGATGGAATATGCTTACACAACTGCAGACTGCCTTGCCAACTCCTGTCACGGGCCTTCATCGAGAAGGTAGTCTGGGTGATCCGACCCGACACGCTGTCCAGCCACCGTTCGGAGGTGAAGCACAACGACTGGTTATAGAGTTTGCCACAGCAATCTACATCGACGAGGTGATCAACAACGGTGGCCCTCTGCAGGAGGTGTGCGACACTCTTAACGTCACGGTCCTCTACCTCGAAGGGTTGGATGGAGCTCTCGCGAAGCAGCGGATCTGTGCAGCTGCTGCAAACCCACCTCCTCCAGCCAACGCATCGGTCTTCAACGGGATCATCGCCCTCGCCACTGCTCTCTACGCCACCGAGGTGGCTGGCAACTACGCTGGTGGAACGAACCTGACGAACCTCTGCAATGTCATCGACGTCCAGACTATTTCACGCTTGGGCTTTAACGGTGCTAGTGTCAAAGACTTTGTCTGCAAGGCCGCGGCGGAAGCGACAACAGCTCCGACTTGCTCGGTGGATTCATCTGCCACTGCCCCGGCGAGCCCAGTCAATCCAACGGCCGTCCTGCATTCAATAGTCACTGTACATTCGACCGTCACGTTGCATTCGGTCATCACGTTGCACCCAAGTGGAACGGTGCCAGCGGACGGTCTCATCACATCCTCGGGCAAGCCTTCCACGCGTGGCGGTCCTTACTGAGTGTTGATCGAAGGCGAGGGATCTACAATTGAGGGTGGACGTCTATCGGTCTACGCTCTGATTTGCCTAATTGCTCTCTCTTATGTCGGGTCTCATCTGAGCTGTAGCAAAGTTCGTGTTGGCTCATTGCTCCTTCTAGCAGTCATGGCTTGGCATAGCGCGCTTTAATGTCAAGTACCTCAGGTAGTTCCAGACTGGCTCCCAAAAGCAGATGGATCAATGTGGGCAACGAATTGCATTGTGATAATCCTAATACAGACTCACTCTAAAGATGAATGCAGTGAGGTAAGGTAGGTAGGTAGTGTTATTAGTGTTAAGTGTTATTGCAGTCGATCCCGTGGGGTGTACCTCCCTTATGGGACCTGGTAGTTAGAGTAAGGTACCTATAGGTAGAGTACGAGCCGCAGTATCCGGCCCTCAGCTCCGAGCTCACAACTTTGACTGAGTGCGCCTTTCGCGCCTGAAACCGCCATATCTAATATTCTATTATTAATAATACTCTATTATCATTGCTCTACAACGAGGTATACCTACCTACCTTAGCTTACCTCATGTCCCGCTCGTTTCGTTTTGTTTAGTCATGAGTATCAAAAAATAACACTTTCAGAGTCTTGTCACTCTTGTGTATTATTACGAAGTATAACGTTACCTAAATATCACGAAATGGCTTGTCGGTTCAGTATGCATTGGATTACGTGCGGAAGCTGTCAACGAGATGCGGTTGCCATGCCATGCTACCTTATGTGATGTGATGTGATCTGATGTGCTGCGATGCGAGTGACTGTGGAGTACCTTAAGGACAGAAGGACCTGACCTTACCCAAGGTAGGTAAGAACCTTCTCTCACCTAATCAGATCTAGACTCGTAGCGTGGGCCTAGGTGGGGGTACCCGTTCCTACCTAGCTTCTAAATATCTTCGTTCGTCCGTTGAACCTCGAGTCGCAATTCGGAGAGAAAGAGGCCCAGGATATCTACGACTCGACACAACACAACACGACCTGCAGGAGATGATGGTGCGAATTTCGGGACAAGAATAGTATGCTCGACATGATGGACCTTTAGGTACCTTGATATCTGAGGCAAACTCGAAACTCATCATCCTCCGATAGAACTGAAACCAGGAAGAAATCACCCCACCCCCACTTTACTGTACAGGGTTCTCTGCAAAGCGACACTCGCCTCCGCCTTTCGACCTCGAACTGAGTGCGACGCCAGGATTCAGAAGCCAGGAACTTCGGGGAAAGAAGTCGTCGCCCTTCTAATCTGCAGAATACTCAACATCATCTTGACTGAGTCTCAGTCCAGTCACCCGTCATGAACCACACCTCGGCGCCGGCATGGTCGCAAATCACACACCATGATCCCATGGTCTCCGCACCGGAAGACGACTTCGCCAGCTTCCTGGAATTTGACGATCTCCATCTCAACTACGGGGACTATGATGTGAGCCAGGCAGATGACCAAGGCAACTCCCAGGATGCTGTCAACGCGTTGGACACGGGAATGGAAAATGGGGGATTGACCGGGTTGGATGAAGGGCATTTGCTCTATCAACACGCTGAAGCTGGACACAACGAGATGCAACCGGCTGAGGAAATGGCCTCGATGGGGAATTTGACCGAGTCAGCAGAACCGCTCATGGACTTCAATCTGCAGACGGAAATCTTCCATCAGCAACAACAGCACATGCAGACCCAAAATTTCCACCCTCACGCTGTCATACCGCCGACGCCAAACAGCATGAAAATGCATGGAGGTGCCGGCCATTACTACCCGCAGTTGGACCTCCACCAGGCTCAGGCCATCTATGAGCGTTACTCGCGGATGAAGGAAGACCAGGTATGAACGGCTGTTACACTACTCACAGAAGAATGCTGATTATTTTGTTCAGATGGTCTTCACTCCGTTAATTTCTCCTGCCGTGACGCCACTCGACACTCAATTTCGAATACCCGAATACACCCTACCGGCAGAGTACTTCAGTCCTTTGACCTCACCTGCATTGGAAGCGCAAAACGCGGCTGCTCGTCGATCTGTCTATGGTGCTGCACGGTATTCAGATACCTCGGTGGGAAATTCTCCTGTAGATATGAGCCTAGATCTGGCTACCAGTGTGTCTCTACCAAGTATGACACCATTACGAAAAACTCGAAGAAAAGCCCCAGCCAACACATCTCGAAATCCTACTCGCACCGTACGTCAGTCGCCCGCGATGAAGCCACAGTCGAGAAGAAAAAGTACGGTCATACCACCGAAAGAGGTCGCAGATGTCATTCAAGACGCCCAAAATACAAGGAATGGCGTCAGAATCCCCCGTGCCAGTGGCTTGCCTGTACCGTCCAATCCAGATAGTTCAGAAGCGGAGTCTATCTCTCCAGAGCCATTGTCTGAAGCCCTGATGCCACCTCCTGCCACACCGAATTCTGCCACTGCAGGAAGGTCGCCATACCTTACCGCACAGCACGTTGGGTCAAGATCCGCCCCACTGCTGGCCATGAGTAGTGAACCAGCAACGCCGGCATCCCTGATGAAACTCAGGAAGCCGTATGGTCGAACGCCGAAACAGGGCAACGTGGATGGTGGAGGGCAAGAAATCCAGTCGAACATAATCCAACCTGCAGCGGCGATATCAACGAAACCTAACTTGCCACCAATCAACACAGCTCATGCCAATGATGATCAAACCACTCCCACACTGTCGGCAAAGAACACACCGAGACTAGGACCGACCAGCGCACCACCCACCAGCGCTTCAAGTTCCGTCATGCCAAGTCCCCTACTGAGCGCAATCGCTTCGCCAACCGGATCCGTCGTCGGCAGACGTCTAGATTCCAAACCTACCGGTCGGTCCAGCAAAAAGCGCAACAGCGCCAACTCGGTCCAAGTAAGCCCGGCATTACGGCCGAAGATATCCCCGAGCATCAAGCCCTTACTCCCCGAAGGAGGTACGTATCCCATCCCACATCCGTTCCATCGGTCCTTAGCTGATAGAGACCCCCAAAAAGCAACCGTAAACGCCGAAACCTCGGCCCTCCTCCTGGCCTCGAAATCCAACTACCAGAACATCCTCGAAGGCACCCACCTCCCCGGCGTCTCCTACCCCGAAGCCCTCTCCACCAACCTCACCTCCAAGCGCACCTCCCACAAGATCGCCGAACAAGGCCGTCGCAATCGCATCAACAACGCCCTTCAGGAGATTGCACGGCTCCTTCCCCCGTCCGCGTCCGGTATCAGCGGCGGGGCGAATAGCGGGAGGGAGGGGTCGGGCAGCGGGAGTGGTGGCGACGGCGGTGGTGGTGGTGGCGGTGGCGGTGGCATCACGACGGGGACGGCGGCCCAGCAGAGTAATAGTAAGGCGAGCACGGTGGAGATGGCGATTGATTATATCAAGGCGCTGAAGCAGGAGTTGGCGGATACGAAGGTGAGGTTGGATGCTGCGGAGAGGAGGTTGGAGGGTGGTGATTGATGAGGGGTGGATGGATGGATGGATGATGGATGGATGGGGGGGCGATGGAGATGGAGGATGGAACATTGATGTACACGACGGGTCGGTCTTACGATAACACGGTTGCTATGGCTGGGGATCACGGCGTCGTGCGATTGCAGTCTGGGTGGGCCTCTCTCTCTACCCGCTTCGCGTGGCGGACCATAATTCTTCCCTTGTGTTATTCCACGGGAAAGGGGCACGTTTGTGCTCTGACTACGTTACATAGATGATAACTACACAAGTCTGATTCTCAGACTCCAACAGCGAAATACGTTGCGCGTGCCCTGTGCCTTGTGTGTCTTTAGAACTTGTACGAACCCTCTCCACGCTTGACAAGAACCTTGGAAAAGAACATCATATGGTTTCATCTCTATCGCCCAAGTCCACAACAAAGTCGTTGTTCCTACAGTTCCAGGTTCACAAAATCGAAGGCGTCGTCCCGAAGGCGGACAAGGGCTTAATTGAACGCAATCATCTACGACCGAGAAACTGTGAAGGCACATATCCTATAAAACGCACACCCAAATGATAGATAGCACACCGTTGATATTGAAACGCGAGCCGTTCTTCTCATAGGATTGCATTTCCGGCGTCTGTTGTGATCCCATGTTCAGTGTTTACTATCATGGATCCAGCAAAGCTGCGCCGGTTTGATTGTGTGGCTGCTTGTGTCTCAAAAGCCGATAGATCGTGGGTCCCAGATACGTAGAGACAGGTCCACCCACAGTATCCATGTTTATAAGCTTCAATGCAGGCAATGGTTCGGGGTTTGGTCTGTATTGCACTGGTTGGGACCTCAGGCCTTCCTCGTCATGACTGTCAACATGATGTGATATTTTGAACTCCTTCACTTCCTTTTACTTATAGCGATAGCGAGAGCTTCATATGATTGTTCTGTTGATTGTACGCGGACTGCTTCTGTCTTTCGCCTGATTGCAGATGGCAATCTTCGCTGTCTCTTTAAACGGCATCATGGATGCTGAAGCTTTCCCGCACATACCCAGCTCATAGAGGCCTAACAGGCCACCAATCAAATTCGAGGTTGTAGAGCGAAGGCTGGCCAGTAAACACCAGCTTACACCCGTGAAGTGGTAGTTTCTGGCGGCGGGTGACTCTCGGTACTATTATGGGCGCAGCATCAGATAGAGACTGGATTGAGTTGGAGTTGGAGCATGGCGTTTCCGCTTTCATGACAACTCTACAACCTGGGCGGATCTCTGCGATATGGTTTATAAGCCCTTGCGCCAAACATTGTGGACATTGAAGAACACCCTACCTCCTGAATCACCTGAAGTCGGAGGGTATCTGACAATAGTAGCGTGAGGCCGTGATTCGTGTCTCTTGCAATACTTCTCGAAATACAGCGAATACACATCGTTTTTAGACTCGGCAACGCAGTTGAGATGACTACAAATCTCCTCAAGGCTGAGACGCGTTAGAACGGCTTTGAATTTGCCTGGATGCCATTTACGTACCTGTGAATTTCACCGAGTATTTTTTTGGATGAGGAATGTCATCCAGAGAGGTAGACATGCGTGCTCGCGAATGGCTTTCGCCTCGTCGTATTCAACCTCCCCAAAGGACTTGTGTTGGAATCCTCATCCCATCCTTTCACGTTCCACCACACCTGTCTGCCTTCTTCCCCAACCAGGGGAACTGTGCATGCCCAGCCTGGTATCTTGAACAAGACCAGAGCGAGAGAAGTGCATCCATTCCAGGTCCCATCCCAAAGGATTGCTCCCACCCGCAATCTCCTGTCCCCCAAACCTGGCCTCCTTGCGATCCAACAAAGAATTCTCAGCCGGTTCTGGGCCCTGTCCTGGAGCGCTGTCCTGATCCTCCTATCCAGTCTGTGCATCGACTCTCTTCTTCGTAGTAATACCGTTGGGAGAAGTCGGTACGCAGAGAGATATTCATTGCCCTCCCAGCAATCCCAAACATTCCTGCGCTAGTGCTCTTCCAACCCAGTGAAGCCAACTGTGAGAGAGTCATAGCGCTCGACGACGTGACTTCCCGACCTTCTTCTTGGCGATTTTACGGATGCGAGGCGATCGCGAGGTCGATGTCCATGTCGATGTCGACCCAGTCGAAACGCCAGACGCTGCACTATGTGTCAGTAAAACGCTATTGTATCACAGCAAAATCAATGAAGAGATGATTCTAGCTCACGGGCAGACTCGGGCTTTCCTTTGCTGTTCAATGCGATAAAGGTGGTGTGGAGTGTGGAGCGAGACCTGGTTGTCATGGCTGATGATAGTCGCCGTGGGTTTCGAGGAGATGGCAGGCGGCGAGGGAGGGGTGAGTTCCGTGATTTCAGTGATTTGGGAATAGTCTTAGGTGACGGTGGCCAGTCCTGCAGACTCGGATGCGAGGCCGAGGTTGAGATGGCGTTTGGGTCGTGGAGTGTGTTTTTTAGTTTGTTCACTGGAGTCGCTGGCGCAGAGCTTGGACAGGGAGACAACAGTCCAGTCTTGGCGCGCAAAGGAGGTTCGTCTTCATCGTCATCGTCATCATCATGATTGTTCGCAATAAGGGTCTTGACATCTTCGAAATGCGCGGATTGAGCTACCCGTTGCTGATAATATGACGCGAGTTGGTCACTGATTGGTGGCAAAGGCAGATCCCTCAGTTTCTTCCAGGCTTCGTCGTGAGAGAGGCCAGACACGTCGTAGATGCTGTAGTCCCAAGTGGCCGTGGTGGCCATGATCTGTGGATGGTTGAGAAGCTGATGTTGTGGTTTTGCGGAGTTGAGGTAGATGCTGGGGTTCAAGGCTACCGTAGCCATGGCGGTGCCAATGATAGTTGACTTGCCTATTCATTATTCTTATCTACACCACATTGATGTTACTTGTCAGTATTCCTCTTACCAACTAGCATTCAGTCTCTTCGATTTGTGAAGGTGCGTATTCTATCTATTTTATTCAAGTGATGGTTAGTTATAGTCCAAGTTGCATCAGTCTTACAATCTGATATACGGGGACAGCAGCACAGCCTCCACTCACTGCATCCAAATTTCATATCTCATTTGATCTCATCTTCTTTCAAGCCATGTCAATCATATACTCAATATACGTATATAGCTGTGGCCGGTGCCTGCCATGTCCGCATCCACACACCCGTCTCTGCCATCCCCTGTGGTTGCCCGCTTAATCCCTCAAAACACTCACACCAGGCAAGCACTCGAGGATCTCCAAGCCTCCGACGCAGTCTTGAACCACTACAAAGCTTATATCCGATGCCAAGCGCCCCCAGATGGAGATTCTACAACCCCCCAACCAGGCAAATCAGAGAGCTTGAAAGATTTCCTCGCTGAGACCGACGAGAGTACGGAGGATGAGTCTTTCGCTCCGCCTAGCTTTGATGGCAGATATGGATGCATCGAGCTCGATTTTGGCCGTGTAAGTCAGAAATTGCCAGGTTGGCGGTTTGGAGGCGGAGGTTCCGAGACTTCCAATACAAATCCCAAGGTCGATGTTCTTGTTGTTCAATTCAAGCAGCGACGCAACATGGGTGTGGCAAGATTTCATGCCCTCATCCACTTTCACAAAGATTCAGGAGTTTTGATGCTTACGGCTGTGAGCGAGAGATTTCCTGTCATCTACTTCCTGGACAATGAACCGCTCCAACTGCGTTCCGGAGAAAGTCATGTGCTTTTCCAACGCTCAAATCGATTTCAGCTCGGAAAACTGGAATTCCTGCTCAAGTATGAAGACGTGGACGCGGCCGGATATGCTACCTGGCTATCGGCACGGAATGCGCTCCTGGCAACGCACAATCTTTCGGCGCCTTGCAAAGACATTATGGCTCTTCCCTGGCGACAGAATTTTGACCGCCTCTGGGATTCAACTTGCATGAAACCTTAGGGACCGGCGGATTTGGGTGGGTGAAGGCTAGCGTTCATCGGAGAACAGGTCATCCGTACGCTGTCAAGCAACTTGATCTGAAACACTCTTCACAGCGCAGAGCATGTAACGATGAGGTCCAAATATCAGTTCAACTTCAAGTGAGAGAGTCTTTCCATTTTTCGACACTAATAGTTGACAATTGCCTCAGGGTCTCCCGGGTCTTCTAGTTCTTCATGATGCTTTCTGCGACCATAGGCACCGCCAGAGCTGTTGGACCCAAGAGCGATTCTATCTGGTGTATACTCTCGCATCGCATGGTGATCTCTCAAAACAAGACTGGTCGACAAGCAACGATCTTTCGCAGATTGCGTCACTGCTTCGCGGACCGCTACGAGGCATCGAGGCCCTTCATTCTCGAGGCTTCATCCATCGCGATATCGCCAGGAAGAACCTTCTCGTGCAGTCCTTGACACCACCTGATGCTGTTGTGGCGGACTTCGGGAAGACAATCCAAGCCCCATCATCAATCGACACAAAGATTGGACCTATCTACACACTGGCTCCCCTCGGAAGTCAATGGGGGGCGCTATGATGCCAAGATCGACATCTGGAGCTTTGGGCTCGCTTGCTTTCATACCATCTTTCCCCCAAGCGTCTTTGAACGCGTTCAATCGCTTAAGCAGCATACAGCGCTTATGGACACCATCACAGAATATGCATCTCGCGGCCAGCATCATGCTCTATTCGCACACTTGTTGAAACAATTGCTTGCCTGGAGTGCTTATCAACGTCCATCTGCAACCCAGGCGTTGGCCCATCCATTCTTTGCTCTGTGCCCAGCCCAGCCTGAGCCTGTACCGCCTCGTCATGCTGGCAGCAGTCATGATGCTGACAGACCTTCGAAGATTGTCAACACTACGCCTCAGGAACAGGAAGTATCTCCGCCGGCGTCACCTGCTCGGCAAGGAGCAGAGAATGTAGCGACGAAGCAGCAGCGGGGTTTATCATGTGCGAGAGGTTCACAATTGTCTTTAACGCATGAAAATACGCCTCTATGAGCAGCAATCTTTGACTACCCTCAGAGTGATCATACCTAAGGTAAAGCAAGTTGCTAGAGAGAATAGCCTGGGCATGGCTGTCTCGATACTCAAATTTTGTCTAGGCGGAGCTGGTGAAGCGTTGTGGTGGAAGGATGGAGACTTGCCATCCTCCTCAGAAACGCAACGTGGCCTCATCAGAACAGAGGACTACCACCAAAGCGCATGCGAAAACCACCTGAGAAGTCGACTTGCTCGGTCAGAAAGAGCCCGCGAAGTACTCGACATGATCGCAAGTATTCGCTGTGGACCCAAACAATGCCCACGTCGACTTCGTAGGACACCTCTGGAGTTGGGTTGCAGAGTTTCCACAACAACTTTCACACGCACAGCATAGTGATGTGCTGGAAATATTGATGCGACAATTCAGCGCAAGGAAGCTGCAATGCCGTTGTTGACAAGGTGTATGCCATACACGCCTTGATAAGGGTGGTACTGTTTGTAGGAAAGGGGGACTGTCTGCTGGTTGAAAGGGATGCGGAGGCCGGTGCGCGAAGAGTATTGATGATATCCTGGAGGGACGCACACAGGGGCACGGAGACCTCTGCCGGGCGAAGGAACTTCACTGCAGAGGCAGGCCTCTATTTTACTGTACGACCTTTTGCATCACCCAAAAGTTACTAACAGCGGCTAGCTTCTTTGTCGAATTTGAAGATGCTGGGTATTTGGTATGGGTGGAGGGAGGGGATTGTTTATATATCTCAGGGAGCAAAGGCACGAAGGAGGGATCGAAGTCACAGCTGTACTTATAGGTCATTAAAAGTGGCCTGTGAACCCTGGATTCGTCGGTACGGTCGCTGGTGCCAAGGGGTGCATGGTGTCCGAGGTAGGACGAGACGAAGTCGAGTTCGTGGACATCCGGGATTAGGGTACGGGAAAGCAACTGTTTCTTCACCTATACTCGGACTCACTTCTCAAACACCACCTAGTTTCCGCTTTTGAGCAGTAAGAAACTGCGCGTTCGATCCAGAGGTGGGAAATGGATTTCAGGGGTGCGCAACTCACAGTCGTAGGGGGCCTAGGAGTGTGAATGGCTTGTAGAACCGTTGATATAACTGAACTTGCGATGTCATAGTGCTGAGTTTCGTGGCGTCCCTAGTTCTGTAGACCGAGAGACTGGGTCCGGGGATCTTGGATGGTTGTATTGAGGTCAGGGGTAGTGGTCGCTACTGTAGCTAGGCGCTGTGTGACGTGCGCGTATAGGTAGGATACTGAGAGGGGGGCATTGGTGATGCTTGTGAGCCCTGAGTGGCATGGGCAAGGAAATGACATGTTCAGGGTAATATCGGTGATATCTTGAAGTTGCTGGGTAAGTGGTAAGACCCATCCATCCACCTAACGCAGGCGACGATGCTGTGTATACACGTCCTGTACGACAAGTTAGATGGTGATAGGAGCACAACATGTACTGTTATCTTGAAGACAAGACCACTAGTGGTTGTTCATAGGGTTATGCTGTCTGTTTGACTTGCTGGTGGACCTTCTGTGATTGTCGATCTATATACAGTGTGCTAAGTCTTGTAAACAGGCCCTGGCGAAAAATCTCGTATTCGGTCGTCAGCCATAAATTCCTCTCGTCTTCGTATACCCCATTGCCGCTTCACTGGTCGTTGGTGGTGGCGTTGCTGTCCTTGTCGCAATGTTCCGTCAACGAGTTTCATACCGTGAGTTAGCGTGATTGTCCTTGATCGATCGACTCCATCGCAGTCTGTCCGGTTTCCACGGAAGCCCCGTCACGCACTTAGTGACTGTATTGGCCCCCAGAAACCAGCTGAGCACCTCAGTTGTCTCCAACAGCCCCATCATCGCCGCCCTGGGCAGGACAGTGTCCTTCTTACCGTCCCTTTTGAGAGCGGCGACGGATATGCGTAACAGATCTCGAATCGCTCCGAAGCGCTCCGGGAGGAAAAGGATAGCAAAGATGGGATCCTTACTCTCATTTCCACTATCTTCCTTTCCGCCTGTCACTACTAAGCGTAGCTGGCAGCATCGTTGCATCCATTGCTCTTTGTCGAGTAGATAAGTCTTCGCTTCATCATTCTATCCTACGATGTGGGGAGGTTAGAGAATTTCACGTGCCGCGCCCGCGCTCGCCGTCGCTCCTCCTCCTCTTCCTCTTCTTGTTGCCGGCGCCAGGCGTCTTGGCGGTGGATCTCGGCTCTGGCGCGCGCTTCACCTTCGGCAATGTGGTGGGATTGGACTGTTGGGAGTTTGGACAGTAAGCGAAACGTTGAACTCCGATGTCATGTGGTATTTCGAGGAGGACGATGAAGAGGGAGGACGAAGGGAGGGAAAGAATGGGATAGGTGGCAAAAGACTTACGCAGACTGGTCGGTTTGTGAATAAGCGGCAGCGAACCCTGCACAGCACGGGACAAGGTATAAATGCCCTTGTTGAACAGCGTCCGGCTGCCGAGCAGGACATCGAATGGGGCGTTGGGACTGTCATTGATGTAGAAGGTTGAATCGTACATCAGGTGTGGGTTGCGGTGCGTCATTTTCCACGACGCCATAATCGTGCCCTCAGGCCGCTTGTCGTTGCCATTAAAGTCGGTGAAGGTCGGGACGGCGGGGCCGGTGGGTATGTTCAGGATCATTGGCTGCTGGTTGTTGGCGTGGGACTTGAGTCGATTGATGAAGCGGGATGAGACCCAGTCGTCAGTGCAGCCTGGGAAGAGCTTGTTAGTTCTTCACGAGTCTTGCAACGAACCTTTTAAGTTTCGTACCAGAGTCTAGCACTGCTACCGCCACGATCGAAATGCTCCCACAGCGAAGCTCGACCTCCTGCATCTGAGTCTATTATTAATGTAAGTTAGTTCGTAGCCGATTGTAGCGACCTAGGAAGGATTGTACTCGCATTCTCGGCTTTTTCCTGTGCCGGAGCCGACTGCGGCCGGTCATATGGTTCAGGAACAGCCAAGTCAGACGTTCGGCGGTGGTCAAGTGTTTTACCTGCGTCCACCTGGATCTCCAGGTTGGCAATGCGAGGTGAGGGACTGGCAGGTCGAGCAATGGAAGAAATTGATGATGAATCAGTGTCCCGATTGTCGACGATTGCCTTTCCAGAGAATGACACAGGCCCACTGACGGGTGGTGATGTTTGACGTCTTGTGAGAATGGATTGACCGGCACCGGAAAGCCAATCCGACCCAACTGCAAGTTCCGCTCCGCGCTCGTCGACAACGTCAAACACCCATACATGCTTTTTGTCTTCACTAATAAAGTGAAATGCTAACGCAATCTCCATTTCATCCCCAGAGCAGCCCAGCTGTTTGACGAGACCACGTGATACCGCGCTTCTCTCACATCCGGTATTGAAGGTTGCGCGAATCTTTACGTATGGTCTTGAGTTCCGTGGTCTACAGACTCTGATAGACTCCTCGAAGTGAAAAATGTCTTTTTGCAAACCCTGAATGAATTTATTATCAATCTCAGCGGTGGCCTGTGACGCCTCAGCCTGCAAGCGAGCCATAGCAAGCTCCTCATAAACGACATGCCACTTTTGTGCACTGAGAAGTAAGTCTTTGCCCTGGAAGTTGAAAAAGTCGTAACCAAAAATTGCATCATGTTTGGCTTTAGGATCCAGTTTGAATACCTCGGCTTGTGGAAACCCGACGAATCCAAGTGCCGTGTCCAGGACCGGCTCCAGAGGCAAGGCAGAGATCGGAATCTCATGAAGACGCCCTGAGCTCTTTTGGAGAATCCCTAAAAGTGATAGGAGGTTCTTTGATACAAGGTTGTCGTCCCTTAGCATATCAATACCTGCGTGCACAGTGACCGTGACGTTATCACAAGAAAACTTGACAGAGCCGAAATACAAGAACGTCTACTCAAGTCATCAGCCCGACACAGCTTGATGGAAACAATAAGGGCTGACCTTGTCACCATCTGAGTTCAGTGGAGCATCTCTTGCTTGTTGAATGAGTTGTCGAAAGGCATGGTGACTGAGCAGATTATCCACTCGTTCGACGAACTTCTTAGTGTTATACAAGGCTGACGGTCGTTGGCGCGGAGATGCCCAGACGGTACGGATTCGTTCCCTGGCAAGGCCGGGTATGAATCTAGACAATTCGGGAGGGATAATCTCATCACTCTCTCCTAACGGACTTGGCCGTATCTCATACAAACTAGGCAGGGCAGATTCTCGAATCGATGGTGAAACCAAGACCTCTCGCGTGTGCTTGGCTTGACTGGCTTCCTCCACGGCCTTTTGTAAGACGATTCTTGTCTGTATATGTAACCCGAGTGTAAGGTCGAGGGCCGTCTTTCCATCCCTGGTCCGTGCAAGAGGATCGGCTCCTCCATTAAGTAGCGTTCGCACAGTATCCCAAGAATTACTTTCCGCAGCCACATGTAAGGCCGTCCAGCGACGATTCTGACTGGCGGCTGCAAGGTCTGCTCCGTACGCCAGCAGTTGTTTCACCATACCGCTGAGGCCGTAAGCCGCTGCCCAAAGTAGCACAGTCCAACCCCTCTTATCTATGTTCGATACGTTGGCTCCATGTTCCAACAGTACTCTCACAATGCTACCCTTGTTGGTAATCACCGCCCACTTTAGAGCTGTATCATCTGTTCCCCCGACTCTGGCATTGACATCAGCCCCAAGATCTAATAAAGTCTTTACGATCCCTTCGCTACCACGATGTACCGCCAGATGTAATGGAAGCCAGCCTAAGGCCGTCGCCGTATCGACGTCTGCTCGGAGATCAAAGAGCAAAGCCAGCTCCGTGGATCCATCATTCATTATAAGACGCAATCTACCATTATCGGGAGCGGATGTGCTGATATTGGTTCCATCGTCCAAGAAATGGCGCAAATCAACCTGGTCAGAAGCAGCAGCGGCTTTGATTTTCTTTCCGTAAGAATGAATCCCTCTTAGGGCTCGATCGACTGATTCCTGCAACTGCTGTCGGCAGGATTGTACGGCGGACTTCGATGTCACAGAAGTCCTCTTCTCTGAGGCCACAAGCAGATCCAAGGCCGTCCGCCGGCCTATAATTTGCGCTAGAGCATCTGCTCCTTCCTGCAATAGTGCTCTCAACACCGCATTATGTGCTTCATCTGCTGCCAAATGCAACGCGGTGTAGCCGATACTCTCAACTGCAGAATACACATCTGCCTTCCACAATAGGAGTGCCCGAACGACCTCTACGTGGCCAGTGTGAGCCGCGCAATGGAGGGCATTGAATCCTTCTTTGGTGACCGCTTTGATATCTGCGCCGTTTTTGAGGAGGAGAAATATAATGGAAACGCTCCCACTCTCAGCTGCTGTGTGCAGTGCGGTATACCCACTATTAGCTGTCGTGGCATGGATGTCCGCTCCTCGGGCCAACAGACTCGAGATCACGTCGTCATGGCCAGCATTTACCGCAATGTTGAGCGCCGTCCAACCTCTCCCAGTTCTCGCAGTGATGTCGGCCCCTTTCCACAGCAATAGCTCCAATACAGCGGTGTGTCCTCTGTGCGCTGCAGTATGCAACGCCGTGTAGCCACGGTCTCTGGTGGTTGCTTCGATGTTCGCCTTTGCGGCGAGTAGTGTCACCACTACTCCCAGGTTTCCATAGAAAGCAGCAACGTTTAGAGGGGTCCGCCCCAAGGAATTCTCCTCCTCCAGATCTGCCCCACCCTTCACCAGAGACAGCACCAGGTCGGATCGGTCAGCTCCGGCTGCTTTGTTCAGTTCAAGCCCATCAGCGACACGCTCTGTACGACTCATAACAGCTGTGCCCAATCGGATTCAATCTGTTCAAACTGGTTGGCACACATCGCGTCGGGGACAGCTTTGGGGATACCACTTACCAACTGAATTTAGGCATACCCTGGCGTTGACTGGTGCTTTGTCAGTGTCGAGACTGACATCACCTATCGTACATACTACCTAGGTGGTTGGTGTGGTGCAAGTGCATAAGCCTCATTTCGGTACAGTGCCGGTGGTAATTCTGGGCCACGCAGAACGCTCACGAAAAAAGAAAAAGATCACTTTTTTTTGAAAGCTCAAAATCCTTAAAACACATAAATACTGTAATTACTTCACAACCACAGTGTATACAGACATTCTGAGTATGCAGAATGATGAATTATATATAAATTTATTAAATCTGTAA